>Ga0308010_1000250_pt1 | contig 41666 bp, 35 predicted proteins | sample Neamet129_FD_202368 | JGI IMG/M metagenome (GOLD analysis project Ga0308010, IMG submission 202368) | Marine microbial communities from water near the shore, Antarctic Ocean - #129 | ecosystem: Environmental > Aquatic > Marine > Unclassified | place: Southern Ocean | collected 2014-07-24 | reverse complement strand
ATAAATTATTTTTACTTAACTTAACTTAACTTAAAGGATCATTATGCGAATCATACTTCTTTTATTGCTCAGTACCTTATTTAATAATCTGCTTGCGGATTCACTAATTCTTCCCATGCGAGAAAGGGCAGTGGCAATTGATCACATTATTGATGAAAGAATAGCAACGGTATTACCCGACCTTATGGAGCGGACTGATATCGATGTATGGGTTATTATTTCTCGCGAATATAATGAAGATCCAATTATCAAAACATTTTTACCGTCTACCTGGCAGACTGCTCGCCGTCGCACAATTTTATTGATTTCTAATCCAGGTAAAGGGCAACCCCTAGAAACTCTAGCTGTAGCAAGATATGCGGTAGGTGATACCTTTATCAAAGCGTGGGATAAGGAGTTACATGGGGATCAATGGCAGCGCTTAGCTCAACTTATCGAAGAAAGAAATCCAAAGAGGATTGGAATCAATTATTCCGATACATTTGCTCTCGCTGATGGAGTAACCCGGACCGAATTCGAGCTATTTATGGAAGCTCTTGCACCAAAATTTCAAGAAAGGGTGGTATCTGCTGAAAATTTAGCAGTTGGTTGGCTAGAAACTCGATCGCAACAAGAAATAACGATATATCAGCAGATTTGTCGTATTGCTCATGAGATTTTAGCGGCAGGATTGACTAGTGAGGTTATTCAGCCAGGAATTACAACAACGAATGATGTCGCCTGGTGGTACCGAGATAGAATTAGAGAGTTAAAACTTACCACTTGGTTTCATCCATCTGTGTCAATCCAAAGGGAGACTAGTCCGGCATTAGACGCTAAAGCATCTATATTGGCGAGGCATGATGACAGTGTTATTTTGCCAGGTGATTTACTCCATGTTGATTTTGGAATTACTTATCTCAGGTTAAATACAGACACTCAACAACATGCTTATGTTCTAAAGCCAAATGAATCAAAAGTACCCACAGAATTAGAGATAGCCATGAAAAATGGTAATCGACTTCAAGATATTCTGACAAATGAATTTATTACAGGGAGAACAGGTAATGAGATTTTATCTATCGCCTTGGATAAAGCAAAAAGAGAAGGTATTAAACCTTCGATTTATACCCATCCAATTGGATTTCATGGGCATGCAGCAGGCCCAACTATCGGTATGTGGGATCAACAAGGCGGAGTTCCAGGCGGCGGTGATTATAGATTATTTCCAAATACAGCTTATTCGATTGAGCTTTACGCAGAAACTGATATAGCAAGCTGGGGAAAGCCGGTCAGAATTAAGCTAGAAGAAGATGCCATGTTTGATGGTAAGAATGTTTATTATATTGATGGTAGGCAAAAGGAAATCTTTCTTATTCCTCGCCAAGCTCCTACACAATAATTATCACGAAATTTATTTGATAGTTTAGTTAATTTAAAGGAAATGTAATGAAGCTAGAAAAGGAAGTAGCAAAAACAAAAGAGCCGTTCACTCGCCGTTCATTTATTGCAGCCACTGCAGGAATTGGATCTTTATCTCTATCCTCACAGTTAAGTCTTGCAGAGACCATAACCTCGAATAAAAATCCTCTAAGTGTCGATCAGTTACATGGTTGGGGTGAAGCTCCTGGAATCGCTGGTATTGGATATAATGAAAATCCATTTGGTCCATCACCACGAGCATTACGAGCTATCAACGAGGCTGTTATGGATGTGAATCGTTATGATTTTGGTGCTTTTACAAAATTAGAAAAAGCTATTGGTGAGCATCTTAGTTTGGCCAGTGTGAAGGTTGATGTCGTTCCTGGAAGAGAGGCTTTTGCTGCTAGCGGTTATCCAGTTTATGTTGAAGGTGGGTCAGGTTTTATACTTAATCAAATCGTAATGAACTATGGTATTAAATGGAACACATCTAATCCCACTGGCGAAATTATTGAGGTAGATCCGGGTTATGGTGGTGTTAGTCGAGCTGCCTTGAGTTTTCGCGAGCTTATGGGTACAGAGGTAACTGTAAAAAGAGTTCCTGCAACTTCTGCACTTAAGCATGATCTTGATGCCATGTTTAAAGCAATTACTAGTAAGACAACTTTGATTGTGATTACCAATCCAAATAACCCTACGGGAACCATCTTATCTTATGATGAAATTAAGCGCTTTGTTGATGCAGTGCCTAAAAATATTATGATATTGATTGATGAGGCTTATATTCATTTTGTGAGAGAAGAAAATTATCAGACGGCGGTAAAGCTTTCACAGGAATATAAAAATGTAATTGTGACACGAACATTTTCAAAAATGTATGGTATGGCTGGGTTGAGGGTAGGTTATGCGGTTGGAGATCCATCAATAATGTCGGAACTGCGTGCACTTGGAAATAGTCTCGGTGTTGGCAGTATTAATTGTTATGCCGCTATCGCAGCATTGGAAGATAATGCGTATGTTCGGCATGTAAAAAGATTAACTAATGCTTCTAAGGATTACTTTTATGAGGAGCTTGAAAAGCTTGGCTTAAGCTATATTCCTAGTCATTCCAGTTTTGTTATGGTGAATGTTAATCAAAATGGACAGAGATTAGGTCGTAAGTTGTTAGCAAAAAATATCAAGGTTAGAGCTTATGGAAGTGACGTAATAGAAAACTATGTTCGATTTTCAATTGGTACACTAGATGAAATGCAAGCCATGGTAGGGGTTTTATCTGAAGAAATAAAAGGTTAGTGTTGTTGTTAGGTAAATTTAATTTAAACAAAATATGTAATTGAGGTTTTAGCTATGCTTAGAAATTTAAGTAAGAAGATAATTTTTATAGGTGTAATGTCATTTGGACTAGTATCAGGTATTAGTGCACAAGATCATCCTTGGCGAGCCGTTGAAGGTTGGGCAGAAATGGCGGGAGATCGAGAATGGGGTGCAACTAGCGCAGTTTATCCAGGAGAAAATGGAACGATGTGGGTTGGTGAGCGCTGTGGGGAAAATAGTTGTGTTGATTCAAAAGATGACCCTGTTTTGCAGTTCGATCGTGATGGTAATTTAGTTAAAAGTTTTGGTGCTGGTCTCATCGACTGGCCGCATGGGATTCATGTGGATTTCGACAATAATATTTGGATTACAGATGCCGCTTGCCCTGGATGTAGTAAAGCAGATCGAAATCAAGGTAAATTAGGTCATCAAATTATCAAATTTAATAGTGATGGTGAGGTTTTAATGACATTGGGTCAGCCTGGAGTCGCTGGTAATGGTGAATACGAATTTAATATGCCATCAGACGTCCTGGTTGCACCAAATGGCGATATATTTGTTGCTGATGGGCATGGCGGTCAAGGTAATAATCGTATTGTTAAATATGATAAAAATGGAAATTTTATTAAAACATGGGGTGTAACTGGTGCTGAAAAAGGTGAATTTCGAGATCCACATGCATTAGCAATGGATTCAGAAGGGAAACTTTATGTTGGTGACCGAGGAAATAGTCGTATCCAGATATTTGATCAAGAAGGTGAATGGATTGCAACATGGACCCAATTTGGCCGACCAAGCGGTCTTTTTATAGATAAAAATGATATTCTTTATTCTGCTGATTCTGAGTCTCATGTTCCTTGGTCAGGTAATTGGGGCTGGAAAAGAGGTATTAGAATTGGAAGTACAGATGATGCATGGGTGGTCTTTTTTATTCCTGATCCAGGACAGCCAGATCTTAATGGAAGTACAACTGCAGCAGAAGGAGTTGCTGTTGATGATGAAGGCAATATTTATGGCGCCGAGGTAGGTCCTCAGCAACTTGTTAAATATGAGCATATTGGTTGGCGACCATAAGCTTCGTCGATTGAAAAAAAACCGGTCTTTATGACCGGTTTTTTTATTTCAATATTCTAGCTATTTATTAGAATCTAGAAGAGGTAATAAACATATTTGAACGTGCCCAGCTGTCTTCAAAATCTGCATTAACTTTAGCGTCATCGATATTTTGTCCTGCTAATGCTTCTCTTAAGCCAAACAACGACCAGCCATTATGTGGGTGTTTTGCAAGCTCATTACGATAAACCGCTTCGGCTTCTATATAATTTCCAGCCTCTATTAAAGCGGCACCTAACCAATGATGCGCTGAAAACGGCAATGGTCCTGGTTCACTGAAACCAAGTGTCTTTTCTGCATTAACAGATGCATTAAATGAATCAATCGCCCCATCAAGATCCCCTTCAATCATCTTAATTTCACCCTGGAGAATAAAAGCAACAATTTCAATTAAAGTAGATTTATAATCACCTCTGAAAGTTTTAGATTCAAAATCTTCTTTGGCCGCTTCGAATAAATATTTTTCGATACTTTTGGCATTGGCAATATCACCAGTTTTTAATCCAGCATAGCCATGCGCAAATTTAAATAATGCTAAAGAATACTTATCATTGGGTATATTTTTATTTTGCAGTACCTCATCAAAACGCCCAAATCTTATTTGCGTCAATGTTTCGTATGGCGCCATATCGGTTACTTTTCGGTAATCCTTGCCCGCCTGAATTGCAACAGCACCTTGACCATCCCAAGATGCCCCATAGAGAAGCATGTGCAAGTTATGTGATGTTCCGTAAGAGAAGCCTTTATTTGATTTTGCCATAATATCTGATTGCGTTGCTTTGATACTGGTCATTACATTCTTGCCCCACATACCAGTTCTGTTGTAGGTATGAGCAGGCATGTGCTGAATATGACTGGCAACTGGAATGGCGTCACTTAATTGATCCGCACAATTAGTAGCCCTTCCTGGTTGATCGGTCGATTCAGTAGCATGTATATATAAATGACAAGCACCAGGATGAGCGATATTTTCATCTAAAACACCTGTAAGAATACTATGAAGATGGATTAATTCTGGCGTATTTTTGCGATAACCTCTCCTTTCTTCTAGCATAAATAATGATTGCCCATAAACGGTGGCAATGTCATGGTTATCAGAATATTTACTGAATACCTCTGCCATATTATCTGAAAATGCTTGGTAAGTTGGAAGACGTTTTTCTTTATCTTTAGCTGTTTCATCAGTCCAGTTTTCTGGATAGCGAACTAAAGTTGCCATGATAAGATCTTTTTCTATTTCGGATGTATTACCTTCAGCTAGCTCAACCGCTTTGAGAATGGCTTTTCTTGCTCTCATGCCTTTTTCTGTGGTCATATGACCATTCAAGAAAGATCCTAATGCAAACGCTTCGCCCCAGTAGCACATGGCACAATTTGGATCGATTCTTCTCGCTTCAGCCATAGACCTGGCAGCCTCATTTACATTGTAAGCCCATCTTAATTGCATACCTTGTTTGAAATACTCCTGAGCTCTTGGTTCAGTAGTAGTTATTTTCCAATCATAAACACCTAAGGCGCCTGGAATATAATCAATGGGTTTATCATAACTACTATCCATCATCATTGCGGCATGTTCGCCTATTGGCGCAGACAAGGGTGCTGCCTCAGGTTTGCCATTATCTTTATTTCTATTAGGTATTATCTTTGAGGCCCCAGAAATAACTGAATCACCAAAAGCCTGAAGTTTCTCTTGCGTACCCGCACAAGCAGATAAAATAAAAATCATCAGTGTGAAAGAGAATATATTTTTCATGTTAATTGCACCTGTATTTTGCTTAATGTGAATGAAAATCATTTCTTAAAATTTATATATAAAGATTAATATGCATCCTTCATATATTCAAGGATCTTTTCTGTTCTTAACAAATATTTTATTCTTATTTAATGATGCTAATATTCATTCAATAATTATAATAATTGATGGTATTTAGGTTGAATAAGAAGAGAGATAAAAAACAGTTGATCGGCGGAGTCATAGGTGGAATGGGTCCACTAGCAACAGTGGATTTCATGTCAAGAGTGATCATGTTGAATCCTATTAAGACTGAAAAAGACCATGTTCATCTTATTGTGGATCAAAATCCACATGTACCTAATAGACAAATTAAAACATCTGGACAAAGAGATGAAATTGCCTCAATGCTTGCTGAAAGTGCTAAAAAACTTGAAATAGCTGGCGCAAATTTTATTGTGATGCCATGCAATACAGCACATATGTTTACTGAAGAAATAAAAAAAGTGATCGATATTCCATTTCTGCACATTGTTGAAGAGGCGGTGATTGAAATTTCAAAAAACCACCCTAAAAAAATGGCTGTTGGGATTATGGCGACTTCTGCATGTTTAGAATCTAAGATTTATCAGGAAGGCTTATCCGAAGCTAATAGAAGTTTTATTATTCCTGATGAGCGTTTGCAGGAGGAGTGCATGAAAATTATTTTTTCTATCAAAGATGGGAAAGAAATTAACCCCATGCAAAATAGAATGGTAAAAGTGGCAAAACATTTGATTGCGAAGGGCGCTGAGATTATCATAGCTGGCTGTACAGAGATTCCACTAATATTAAAAGCTAGTGATATTGAAGTTCCTTTAATATCATCAACTGAAATTCTTGCTCTCAGAACAATAGAATTCGCCTCTGGGATCGAGTTAGAGAGAAATATTATTAAATAAGGATTGTTCTATGTTGTTATCCAGATTTCCCAGAGTATCGCTTGCCCATCTACCGACTCCTTTGGAGCATTTGCCTCGACTTTCGAAATATTTAAATGGTCCTGAAATTTATGTGAAAAGAGATGATTGCACGGGTCTTGGTACCGGTGGAAATAAAACGCGAAAATTAGAATTTCTGATTGCAGATGCCCAGAAAAAGAACGCGGATGTCATTATCACTCAGGGGGCTGTGCAATCAAATCATGCTCGTCAGACCGCTGCTGCTGCAGCCAAATTAGGGTTTCAGTGTGAGCTGGTGTTTGAAAAAAGAGTTATTGATGCTTCTTCAGCTTATATGAAATCAGGAAACGTGTTTTTAGATCAGCTTTTTGGGGCGAATATTCGTGAAGTGACGAAAGGTTCTGACATGAACGAAGAAATGGAAAAAGTTGCCAGCGAGATAAGAAGTAATGGTCAAACACCATATATTATTCCTGGTGGAGGCTCTAATCCCATTGGAGCATTGGGTTATGTTGATTGTGTGCTTGAATTAATTGCTCAAGCTAATGAGCAAAGTTTAGTTATTGATAGTATCGTTCATGCTACAGGCAGTGCCGGAACACAAGCAGGAATTGTGGTCGGCGCAAAAGCTATGAATAGCAATATCCCTGTTCTGGGAATTGGGGTAAATGCATCACAAGAAATTCAGGAGGAAAAAGTATTTCAGCTAGCCTGTGAAACTAGCGATTATATGGGATTATCAGGATTAGTGAAAAGAGATGATATTGTAGCTAACTGCGATTATGTTGGCGATGGTTATGGAATTCCAACTGAGGGAATGAATGATGCAGTGCTCTTGCTTGCCAGATTAGAGGGCTTGTTGTTTGATCCTGTATATAGCGGTAAGGGATTGGCTGGAATGATTGATTTAATTGATCAAGGTTATTTTAAAGACCAAGATAATATTGTATTTATTCATACTGGTGGCGCTACTGGATTATTTGCCTATCATGATATCTTGAGTACAAAATAAGATTGAAAAGTATTCACAGCCCCTATTTTTATAGCTTTTAATAGTTCCATAAGAAAGGTTAAGTTTTGTTAAGACTCATATCTTTACTAGCAAAAATTAGCGCTGCCATTTAAAATCCACCTTGAATTTGAATTAGCTGAAAATAAGCTCTTTTAAATTGACTTATAAAACATATGGAGAGTATTTTGAATTATCAAGGACGTTCAATATTATTAGGCTTGATTGGTTGGTCACTAGTGTTAACTGGCCTGCCACTATTTGCACAAACTAGTTCTTTGCCCGAGCAATTACCTCGCCCTGTATTGAATTCAGTTAAACTGAATTCTAGTCCTATTTTAGACGGCAATATACGTAATGATGCAGCATGGAATGGTGTAGATGCTGCAACTAATTTTACCCAAATCCAGCCAGAAGAAGGTAATCCAGCCAGTCAAAAAACTGAGGTTTATATCGGTTATACTGATGACTCAATATATATTGGCCTGGTTGCTTATGATGATAATCCGGCAGGTATTATTGTTGCTGATAGTCGACGAGACTCCAAGCTGAGTGAGACAGATAGCTTTCAAGTAATCATAGACGGTTTATTGGATCGTCAAAATGGATTTGTTTTTGGGACAAATCCAGCTGGTATCGAATATGATGGTCAAGTCACAAAAGAGGGTGGCAGTGGATCAGGTCAATTCAGTTCAGGTGGCGGTGCTTTCAATCTAGAATGGAATGGAAGCTGGAAAGTGGTTTCTAAAATTACTGATTTTGGCTGGACTTCTGAGATGGAAATTCCTTTTTCTACTCTGCGTTACGGAAAAGGTCAGGATCAGGTTTGGGGTATAAATTTTCAACGTAATATCCGACGAAATAATGAAATCGCCTTTTGGGCACCCTTGTCTCGTCAAAGAAAGATTCATCGTGTCTCTGCAGCTGGAACTTTAAAAGGGATCGTTGCTCCTTCGCAGCGAAATCTTCAGGTAACTCCTTATTTTCTAGGAACTTCATCAAGCGGTGGGTCACTTGTGAAAAGTGATACTAATCAAGAAGTTGGTTTGGATCTAAAATACTCTATTACCCCAAGTTTAACTCTCGATGCCACTCTTAATACTGATTTTGCTCAAGTTGAAGTTGATGAGCAAGTCGTTAATCTAGATCGTTTTAGTATATTCTTGCCTGAAAAGAGACCGTTCTTTTTGGAGAATGCTGGTCAATTTTCCGTGGGTAACGCTCGTGAAGCTGAGTTATTTTTTAGTCGCCGAATTGGCATGGCCAGTGGTGGTCAAGTTCCTATCGATGGTGGTATAAGACTATCAGGAAAAGTATCGGACAAAACCAATATTGGTTTATTACACATGAGTGTAGATGGGGTTGGCGGTATTGCACCTAGTAACAAGTTTACCGTTGCTAGAATCAATCAAGAGTTTGCAAATAGATCTTCTATTGGCGCCTTAATTGTTGATAGACAGGGCGATGGAGCTATCACGGGCTCTAGTTCAACCGATCAAAACCAAACTTATGCGCTTGATGGTCAATGGGGTTATAGCGATGAGTTGCTATTTTCTGGTTGGGCTTCAAAAACGAGCACACCAGGAAAATCAGGCAAAGAAGGTGCTTTTGCTATAAAGATGAACTATGACTCGGCCAATTGGAATTCACGCATCAATTATACTGAAGTTGAAGAGAATTTTAATCCAGAAGTTGGTTTTCTTAATCGTAAAAATTACAAAAAAACACAAGCATACCTAATGCGTCGTATCAGACCAGCAGATTTTTATGGGTTACTTGAAGCGCGACCTCATGTAATGATTCAAACTTATAAAGATTTTACTGGTTATGAGGAGTCAGCATTTGGTCATTATGATATCCATTGGGAATTTAAAAATGGATATCGAATCGATACAGGAATGAATACCACGACTGAAGGGGTGAAAGAAGCTTTTGATATAACCAGTGGTGTTTCTGTTCAACCTGGAACATACGATCATAAGGAAGCGATGATTGTATTTTATACAAATCAGGGTGCACCACTTAGTTTCTCAATTAGGAATATTGTTGGTGGTCGGTTTGGTGGAGATAGAAAAAGTATAGAACCTACACTTAAGTATCGAATTGGTGAGAAATTTTCTAGTGAGTTAGGATTAAAGCATAAAAATTTCGAATTACCGATTGCTGGTGGCGATTTTATAGTCAATTTAACAAAATTGAGATTGTCTTATTCATTTACTCCGAAGATGTTACTTCAGGCCCTGATTCAACATAACAGCATGGATGATACCGTCACCACAAATCTTCGCTTCTCATGGTTACAAACAGCGACCTCAGGATTATATGTGGTTTATAATGAATTTGATGACAGCTCTATTGGGGCATTACCCAAAGGAAAAGAATTTTCAATCAAATACAGCTATATGTTTGACGTCCTCAAATGATTGCATAAAACTTTAAAATGGCTGTATATTATCGCATGCCATATTATTTTTATTTCTCAATCATAATTCTAATACTTAGCTTTAGCTCAGTTTTTTCTGATACTAATGAGAGGCCAAGGGCACGCGATGCAGGTCTCATCGTAGGTATTTTTGAACCTGGAACTCATAATGCCATAACCGATGTTGAGGGCGTTAAAGTTGGGCACGTAACCAAGATTGTAGGTAATGATATTCGAACTGGTGTTACGGCTATTATTCCTGGCCCAGGAAATCTTTATACACATCCGATACCAGCATGGATTCATGTTGGTAATGGTTATGGGAAGATGATTGGAGAAACCCAGGTACGCGAGTTTGGTGAGATAGAGACACCTATCCTTCTTACTTGCACTCTATGTGTCTGGAGTGCTGCAAATGCGCTTAAAGAATGGATTTATGAGCAACCAGGAATGGGCGAACATACAGTCAATCCAATTGTTGGTGAAACGAATGATGGCAAAGTAAATAATATGTGGGCAGATCCGATTCAAAAAGAAGAGGTGTTTACGGCACTAAAAAATGCTCGATCTGGACCAGTTGAAGAGGGCAGTATTGGAGCAGGGACAGGAACGCAAGCATTTGGCTGGAAAGGTGGAATAGGAACAAGCTCAAGAGTATTACCTCATTCTTTAGGTGGCTACACTATTGGTGTCCTCGTACAAACTAACTTTGGTGGTATTCTGACCATGAATGGCGCTCCAGTTGGAAGAGAGTTAAAACAATACTCTTATAAAGATAACCTGATTGATACCGCCAATGAAGATAAGATTGATGGTTCGATTATGATTGTAGTGGCTACCGATGCCCCACTAAATGCAAGGAGTTTGGACCGTTTGGCAATGCGAGCTATAATGGGTTTAGCGCGGACCGGTTCACATGCAAGTAATGGCTCTGGTGATTATGTAGTGGCTTTTTCAACCCATCCTTCAGTGCGACGTCCTCGTTTGAGCGATGAAGCGATAACTTCATTGTCTTTGGTTAATGCTTCTATGTCACCTTTATTTGCAGCAACGGCTGAGGCCACTGAAGAAGCGATTTATAATGCTATTTTTAAGGCTACTACTATAGAAAGTGACAGGGGAACTAGAGAGGCAATCCCTATTAAAGATCTTATTCGTATTCTAAAAAAATATAATGCTCTAAACTGGGATAAGAATATTTCAATTAATTAAGTGTTCATAAAAAAATTTACCTTATTATATTTTTCACCATATGAAATGATGACTTTATGATTTGATTGTTAGCACTTACACTTAATTTTCTGTTTTGTAATCAAGGTAATAAATGTGCAGCATTTCGATACGATCATTGTTGGCGGAGGTCATAATGGTCTGGTATGTGCTAGTTATCTTGGAAAAGCAGGTCAAAAAGTATTACTTCTAGAAGCTTCAGAGCATCTTGGAGGTTTAGCGTCAACACGTGAATTTTTCCCTGGCTTCAAAGCAAGCGTGGCGCATGCTATTAATCAATTTCCAGAAACAATCACTTCAGAATTAAATTTAACTAAATTTGGTTACAAACAAGACATTGAGTGCATGAAGAATATTGGTCTTAATCTGGATGGTGATCATGTAGTTGTTACACAAGATGGAATTTCAGGTACTTCCGATAAGGAAATTGAACAATATGATCTATATATTGCTTCTTTAAAGCGATTTGCAAAAGCATTGCAGCCATTCTGGATGAAAACAATGCCTCCTATAGGAGGGAATAACTTTTCTGAAATACTGACTTTTATTCAGATCGGTTTAAAACTTAAATTACTTGGCAAAAAGGACATGCGGGAATTACTTCGCGTGGCTTCTCTGCCTGCTAGAGATTTGATGGATGAAAATTTTGATTCTGATTTGCTGAAAGCAACGTTGAGTTGGGATGCTTTGATTGGCTCCACGCAAGCCCCTCGATCACCGAATAATTCAATATTGACTTTGTTGTATCGAATGAGCGGCATGCATCATGGTCAATACATGATTCCAGAAGGTGGAATTAAAGCATTAATAGATGCATTAAAAAATGCTGCTAAAGATGTTGGTGTGGACATCAGATGTGACTCAAGGGTAAATAAGATTTCTATCAACGCTGATAAGAACGGAGTTAAGGCTAATGGTGTAGTTTTAGAAAATGGTGAAGAAATTTCGGCTGATCGTATTATTTCTGCATTAGACCCAAAGCAAACATTTTTTGATTTAGTGGGCGCTGAGCATTTAGAAATTGAATTTATGAATCGCATTAATCGTCTTCGTACAGATGGCTATGTAGCAAAGCTTCATCTCGCTTTATCTGAAATCCCTAACTTCAAAGGAATCGATATACCAAATAATCGATTTATCATTGCACCAAATATGGATGCTATAGAATTCGCATGGGATGATGCTAAATATGGGCAATGCCCAGAAAAACCAGTAATGGAAGTAATCATTCCAAGCCTTAATAATTCTGCTTTGGCACCACAAGGGCAACATGTCCTTTCTGCAAATGTTATGTATGTTCCGTATCGAAAAAAAGGAGGGTGGTCCGAAGAAGCGAAGAATATACTTATAAAGAAACTATTGACCACCTTAGATCAATATGCGCCTGGTTTATCAGAGAAGGTTATTCATGCAGAGCTTTTAACTCCAGAAGATCTTGAGAGAGATTGGCGGGTTACGGGCGGTCATTGGCATCATACTGAGATGGCATTGGATCAGATGTTAATGATGAGGCCAACTTATGAGGCTGCTCAATATCGAACACCAGTAGATGATCTTTATATTTGTGGTGCTGGCTGTCATCCAGGCGGCGGTCTTATGGGCGCGGCTGGTCGTAATGCAGCAAAAGTGATCTTAAAATGAAGAATTATGACGCAATCATTATCGGGGCTGGCCATAACGGCTTAACTAATGCAGCATATTTAGCAAGAGCGGGTCTGAATGTTTTGGTCGTAGAAAAAAATGATTACATTGGAGGCGCTGCTGTTACTAGAGAGATGCATGATGGTTGGTATTATTCGAGCTGCTCATATGTTTGTTCAATGATGCGTCAATCTATTCATCGCGATCTTGATTTAACACGTCATGGCTTAATTTTAGTTCCCTATTTGGGAACAGTAAATTTTGGTGATAACGGCGAGACTCTCTCTGCTTATCACGCTGAAGGACCCTATTATAATGAATTGAGATCTCATTCACCGCATGATGCTGATGCGATGTTCAGATTACAAGCGGACCTTAGTCGTTATGCTCAATTAATACGTAAAACTCTAATGAGAACGCCACCAGATCCAACCTCATTAAAACCAAGAGACATCAAAGAGATGTTATTTTTAGCAAAAGAATTTTCAAATCTTGGTGAGAAAGAATTCTATGAATATGTACGCTTTTTTACTATGAGTGCCGCTGAGTTTCTGGATGATTATTTCGAGAATGATCTTATTAAAACGACTATGGCTGGTGCGGGAATCATTGGTACTGCCTTAGGTGTTTATTCACCTGGATCAGCTTATATTTTATTGCATCATGTAATGGGTGATGTTGATGGAAGTATTGGTGCTTGGGGGCTAGCACGTGGAGGAATGGGTTCAATTTCAAAGGCTATTGCCGGTGCACTAAAAGAAGCAGGAGGAGAGATCAGGGTCAATGCTGGGGTGCAACAAATTCTTGTAAAAAATGGTCGAGCAATCGGAGTCGCTTTAGAGAGTGGTGAAGAAATAAATGCTCCAATCGTTGTGTCTAACCTTGATGCTAAACGAACTTTCACGAAGATAATGGATAAAAATGATCTCCCTGAAGGTATTTATGAAAAAGCTAAAAATTTCAAGATTAGAGGCTCATCAGGCAAGGTTAATATCGCTTTATCTGCCTTACCTAAATTTACTGGACTACCGGATAATAAATACATCAACAGAGGTGGGCAAGTTTTTTCCGGATCCCTTGAAACAATGGAGCGCGCTTATGATTGCTGGAAGCGAGGCACTTGGTCTGATGACCCTTTTATTGAATCAGTAATACCTTCAGCATGGGACCCTACAGTGGCGCCACCTGGTAAGCACTGGATGTCTAATTTTATTCAATATTGTCCATCAGAATTAGCAGATGGACCATGGACACCAGAGAAGCGAGATCAGTTTGGTCAAACTGTAGTGAATAAAATTGAGAGATACTCACCGGGATTTAAAGATTTAATTGTTCACATGGAGGTAAGAACTCCATATGAAATTGAGAATGAGATTGGCCTTACTGAAGGAAATATTTTCCAAGGCGAATTAACTATTGATCAATTATTATTTAATCGACCTTTTCCTGGCTATTCTCAATATCGCATGCCCATAAAAAATATGTATATGTGCGGTTCTTCGACTCACCCAGGCGGGGGTGTTTCTTCATGTTGCGGTGCAAATTCTGCTAGGGAGATTTTAATGGATTTGAAAAAACCAAATACTGTCCCTGAGGACGATTGTTATGATGAGTAAAGTATGACAACTGACCAGAAATTTGCCGATGAACGTCTTAAATTATCTCCTTTTCATGATAGGCAGGCGGCACTAAATATAAGAGATTCATGGTCTGTATGGAATGGTTATAAATTTGCTGAGTATTATTATGATGCTGAGTATGAATATTTTTGTGTTCGTAATACATGTGGCACTTATGATATCTGTCCGATGCAAAAGTACTTAATTCAAGGAGATGCTGCTGAGGCTATGTTGAATAGGATGGTGACACGAGATATCACTAAGTTACAAGAAAATCGTGTCACTTATGTTTGTTGGTGTACTAATGAAGGGCGCATGATTGATGATGGGACAATTTTTAAATTAGGCCCGAAAAAGTTTATGCTTACTTGTGGTTCGCCAAGTTTAGCTTGGCTTAAAAAAGCCAGTTTTGGCTTTAATGCAATCGAAATTGAGGATATTACAGACACATTAGCTGGATTGTCATTTCAGGGACCCACTACATTCTCTGTATTAAAATCAATGGGCTTAAAAGGTATAGAAGATTTAAAACCCTTTCAGATAGGATATTTTGATTTTGCAGGAAGTGAGTTAATGATTTCACGAACTGGCTTTACTGGTGATTTAGGGTATGAGTTGTGGATCCAAAATAAAGATGCCTTGGAATTATGGGATACGCTCTATTCGGTAGGAGAAAATTACGGCATTCAGCCTTATGGCGAGTCAGCCACAAATATGGCTCGTTTGGAAGCAGGGTTTATAATGCCTTATATGGAATTCAATGAAGCACTTAAAACTGTTCATTATCAACATGATCAAACCCCTTTTGAGCTTAATTTGGGTTGGCTAGTTGATTTTAATAAACCACTCTTTAACGGACGAAAAGCACTGCTTTTAGATAAGAAGAATGGTCCTAAATACACACTTACAAAACTTGATATTGAGGGTAATAAACCCGCTGAAGGATCTTATATTTATGGCGATGAAAAATGTACCTTAGAAATTGGGTATGTTACTTCTGCCATGTGGTCGCCAGCTGTTAAAGCTAATATTGCAATGGCCATGATAAAAACTGAGTATCTTCAAGGTGAAATTTGGGCTGAAATATATTATGAGAAGGAATTACGACAATACGATAAAGTGGCTCGTTGCTTGATTAAAGAAAAACCATTCTGGGCTCCAAGTCGAGCTCGAATGACTCCTCCAGAGAATTATTAGTGATTGCCCGTAAATAGATTAATGACCTCTAGATTTGATTTTAGACAAGTTCTAAAAATAGCTATTTATAGCTTATTGTTTGTTAATTTCATCCTTTATATAATCGATGACGTAAGAATTGCCTCATACACGATGAGAAATGGAGGCTCAATTCTTGAATGGACACGTGCATTTGCTACTACTATTGATGAATCAGCTTGGCTTATTCTGCTTTTTCTCTTTGAGCTAGAAACATACTTGCTATCGGATCAAACACTGAGTCGACCAATGTTCAATAGGTTAATGTACTCTGTTAGAATATTTTGTTATATATTTTTAGTTCATTCGGTGTATGCCTTTAGTGTCATTTATATTGATTTACTGCAAGTTAACTCAATTATAGGTATATCTAATTTGTGTGAATTAGTGCCGATGGATCTCTCGTTTGTAAGGAATTTGGCATATACAGAAATTGATTTGAAAAATTGCCTAACACTCTCATCTGATGAGATTTTTTATTTTACTGAACCTGCGTTGGTTGTGTCGGATACCAATGGCTTAAGATTGGAGAAAAATTTAGCATTGGTTGATATATTGGAAGTTCTTGTGTGGCTGCTTATATTGATGACTATTGAGATTATGGTTTGGTTACAAGATCAATCAATCACAAGCGGTACTTTTGTATCCTATATTAAAGTAGCAAAATTCATACTTTATGGGGCATTATGGTCTATGGCAGGATATTGGGCTTACCTTGGTCATTATTATTTTGCATGGGATGAAGCCCTTTGGATAATAGGATTTATATCAATAGAAATGAATGTGTCTGATTGGAAAAAAGAGATCGAACAAAATACTAAAGCTTAATAGAAATAAATAATAATTAAATAATAAATTAAAGGAGAAATTTAATGCCCGAAATACAAGTACAGCATCAATGCGTATCTAAAAATGATTTAGTTTTGACGGAATCATTCGGTGAGGCTATTGGCCCTATGCCAAAGCAAACTGATAGTGGTTTTTTTGAGGAAGGGAATCTAATCTCAGGAACTTGGGAGTGCGAACCAGGTAAATTAGAATTATCGCTTGAAGTGACTGAGTTCTGTCATATATTAGAGGGGCACTGGATTCTGACTTCGGAGTCAGGTCAAGTTACGGAAGTAAAAGCAGGAGATAGCTTTGTTTTTCCGAATGGATGGAAGGGTACTGCTGAAGTTAAACAGAAATTGAGAAAAGTTTATATGATGATTCTCTAATTAGAATGTATTTTTTTTAAGGATTAATTTTAGTAATGAATCTGTTTATAAATAACTCCACCTTTCATTACAAAATGTACTTTTTCCATAAGATGAATATCTTCTAGAGGGTTGCCTTGTATAGCGATAATATCAGCGATTTTACCTTCAGTAATGCTGCCATGAGTTTCTGCTAAGCCAAGAAAATTGGCAGCAATACTAGTCGCTGACTGTATTGCTTCCATTTCTGGCATGCCCGCTTTTACCATCAGAGCAAATTCTTTAGCATTATCTCCATGAGCCGATACGCCCGTATCTGTCCCAAAAACGATGGGCACACCATATTTATAAGCCTCAGTGAATGTATTGATTGCTATAGGACCTATTTCTGCTGCTTTTGGTCGAACCAAATCCGGAAAAAATCCATCAATTTTTGCTTTTTCAGCAACCCAGCTTCCAGCGAGAAGTGTGGGTATAAAAACAGTGCCACGCTGCTTCATGAGGTGCATAATTTCACGATCCATGTATGTGCCATGTTCGATTGAGGCGACTCCAGCCATCACTGCGCGTTTCATTCCTTCGGTCCCATGAGCATGTGCAGCAACACGCATTCCATAATCTTTTGCAGTTTTCACAATTACATTTAACTCTGCATCTGTAAACTGAGGATTTTGACCACTTTTAGCTACACTCAATACTCCACCTGTTGCTGTTATTTTAATCCAATCTGCACCGTCTTTATAACGTTGTCTGACTGCTTTCCTTGCGTCATCTTCGCCATTCACGATGCCATTTTTTGCACCATGATCATTCATTATTATTTTTGCCCAGCCATTTGTTGAATCTCCATGCCCTCCTGTTGAGCTAAGGGTTTTTCCTGCGGTAAGAATTAACGGACCAGGCACTACCTTATTATTGATAGCTTTTTTCAGAGCAATAGTGACATTGTAAGAATCTCCAAGATTTCTTACCACAGTGAAACCTGCCTCAAGAGTTTTTTTTGCATACATAGAAGCATTTAATGCATAGTCAGCTTCATTTAAAATAAAACGTTGAAGTTGGCTCTTTGCATTGTATTCACCAGTTAAGTGAACATGAGTATCCATTAATCCCGGCATAATCGTGCTTTCTTTAAGATTAATGACGGTATCATTATCAGTTGGTGTTGAGAATCCTAGCGCTATCTTGCTGATAGTATTTCCATTAATATGGATTGTCGCATTAGGTTGCATCTGATTAGATATACCATTAATAATATTGCCTGCATAAATCAAAGTATCGGCATTGGGGCTGTTACTAATGAAAGCAATTCCAATGAGACATGTAATTATTTTTTTCATGGTGTAAATTCCTAGATGGAGAATTAATAATTTTATAACTCTTATTAACCTAGCATGAGAAGTGTAAAAAATCATAAAATAAAAGGGGTAATTAATGTCATCAAACTCTTCAGTTTCACAAGAACAATGGTCATCACGCTATGGATTTTTGCTAGCCTCTGTTGGTTTTGCTGTTGGCTTAGGAAATATTTGGCGTTTTCCCTACGTGACTGGCCAAAATGGAGGCAGCGCATTTTTATTTATTTATTTAGCAGCAGCATTAATTATTGGGTTGCCGTTACTCATTACAGAATTATCTATTGGTAGACGAGGCAAGAGTAGTGCGCCTGGAAGTATTATCAATGTCGCCGAAGCAAGTGGAGCATCGCGTTCTTGGGGTTTAGTCGGGAGTCTTGGTGTATTTTGTGCGTTTATCATTTTGTCTTATTACAGCGTTATGTCAGGTTGGACTTTGGATTATTTCTTTCGTGCTGCTTCAGGATCTCTTGAAGGTATTACGGCCAAAGAATCCATGGAGATGTTCAGTGCATTAAATAATAATCCATGGAAACTGTTATTTTGGAATACCGTCATTTATTTATTAGTTATTTTTGTGGTTCGTCAAGGGGTGCAAGCAGGAATTGAAAGAGCGGTAAAAGTGCTTATGCCTGCGCTATTTTTTATTCTCATTGTCATGATGATTTATAGTGCTATTGCGGGTGATCTAATGGCTGCTACACGTTTTTTATTAGAGCCTGATTTCTCAAAAGTTACGTCTAGTATGATTATGCAAGCTGTTGGCCAAGCTTTCTTTTCTATCGGAATAGGTTGGGGAACATTGATCGTATTTGGCTCTTATTTACCTGATGATGTTTCTATACCAAAGTCTGCGGTAATTCTTATTTTTGCTGATACATTTGTGGCTTTGCTGGCTGGTTTTGCAATATTTCCCTTGGTATTTGGTTATGGTTTAACGCCAACGAGTGGTGCGGGTTTGGCTTTTGAAACACTTCCATTAGCTTTTGGTCAAATGCCGGGTGGAGCATTTTTTGGTGCCTTATTTTTCTTATTACTCATTACTGCTTCTTTATCTTCTTGTATCGGTATTGCTGAAAGTGTGGTGTCTTGGGTCAGCGATAAATGGAATATTAGACGTCAAAAAGGCATTTTATTAACCGCGTCAATGGCATGGTTTTTGGGAATATTCTCAATTTTATCTTTTGGAAGGTGGTCAGATTTTTATCCATTAGAGTTTATTCCACTATTTGCAGGCAAAACAATTTTCTATTCACTGGATTTTTTAGCAGCTAATATTTTATTACTTATTGGCAGTATGTTAGTGGCAATATTTTTTGGTTGGTTTACTACTAAAAAAATAAAAGAAATTGAGATAGGCATTGAGAGTCCTCAATGGTTTGAATTTTGGCATTTCATGATTCGCTTTATTGTTCCAATAGTCTTATTTATAATACTATTAATGGCTTTTATGGAATAAGTTGATATGACAAACCTAGTTATTGGCGCTGGACTAGTTGGTATTACCAGTGCTTATGAATTACTCAAAAGAGGACAATCTGTTACTTTGCTGGAGCAGCAGGAGGGACCAGCTCTTGGAGCTAGTTTTGCGAATGCAGGTATGCTCACTCCATCTATGTCTGATCCCTGGAATAGTCCCGAAGTATACAAATATTTAGCAAAGTCGCTTTTTAACCCGAGTTCATTTATGTGTCTTAGGTTAAATGCTATTCCCTCATTAATAGGTTGGGGTGCAAAGTTCCTTCACTACTCATCAGAGTCATATTATAACGCCGCTCTTAAAGATAATTTTAATCTAACAACTTATTCATTAAGAAAGACTCAAGAAATTGCTGATAAATATGATCTTCAATATTGTCGTAAATCCAAGGGCACTTTGAGTATTTTTAATACTTCCAAGGATTTTGCTGTTAAAGAGAATCTCTATAAAAAATTAAGTAAATTAGGTTTAAAGGGTTCAATTTTGACTCCGGATGAAATTATTTCTTTAGTACCTTCATTGGCATCAATGCGTTCACAATTATACAAAGGCATACATTATCATCAAGACGAATCGGGTGATGCGCATCTTTTTTGTAAAGCCTTACTAGCAAAATATCTCGAGGCGGGTGGGCAAATAAGATATGGGGTTTCCGTTAAATCTTTAGCTATTTCTAATAAAAAGATTACTGGCGTAAATACCGAATCTGAATTTATACCGGCAACACGAGTAGTAGTAGCTTCTGGTGCTAATAGTCCAGCAATTCTTAAATCTGCAAATATTAATTTAGATGTTAAGCCCGCAAAAGGATACTCACTGACGATAAATGTCGATGGGGTGTCTGGTTTGCCGTCGTTGCCAGTAGTGAATGATGCCATGAATGTTGTAGTTACACCGCTTGGAAATCGTTTGCGATTAGTAGGGACTGCAGAATTTGCAGGATTAGATTTATCTATTGATAAGAAGAGGATGACAACCCTTTTTGAAATGTTTGAATGTATGTATCCAGAGATTGCCTCTCAGGTTGATCGAGATTCTGCTTTACCATGGGCTGGCTTAAGACCAATGAGCTGTGATGGTAAGCCTTTTATTGGAGCTTCAAAAATAAAAGATCTCTATGTTAATAGCGGCCAGGGTCCACTTGGCTGGACATTGGCTATGGGCTCAGCAAATCTGCTCGCTGATATTATGCTAGGTTATCCCACAGAGATTAATGCTAAACCATTTTCAATGCAGCGATCCGATAGAAACGAAACTGCTTAGATTATTTTATTGTTTTTGTGTTCCATAAGGATACAGCTAGTAAGAGCGAAATTACAGAAGAGCCAATCCAAAAAATAATAACGTCGTCGAAATTATAAACCCTCACATTTTCAATTACTTGGATATTCTTACTGATTAAACTAGCGCTAATATTTTCCTGTATCGCTGCTCCAAGATAACTAAATATTCCAACAAAACCCATAGCGGCTCCTGTAGCTCCCTTGGGAGCAATATCAACCGCAAAGAGACCTCCTAGAGATGCCATTAAACCGCTTAGTGTGAAGCCATAGCACATAAAAGCTAAAATCTGTATCCATTCATTAGTGGGTCCATAAAAGATTATTAACAAGGCCCCTATCTCAACAATGGCGAAAATTAAATTTGCTGGTGGTCGTCTAGCATTGAAGAAATTGTCCGAGATAAAGCCATAAGCAATGGAACCAAATATCCCAGCAAAGGTATTGATGCTGAGAAAAAAAGCAGCTTCAGTCAACGAAAATCCTCGCGCTTCTTGCAGATATAGTATTCCCCAGCTATTGATGGCATAACGAGTGACGTACATCATGGCGCTGGCTAAGGCAACTATCCAAATGGCTTTGATGCCGAACATTATTTTCTGGGTTGCCCAAGTGGGACGTTCATCCCCTATCTCTTCATTAGTCTCTTTTTTCCAAGTATTGATTGATGGTAGGCCTAGTGTTGAAGGGGCGTCTCTGAGAAAAGAAAAAGCCCATGCAGCTACTCCAATACAGAGAATTCCAGGAGTGATAAAACCCCATTGCCAGCCATAAGCGGCAACAATGGCAGCTATAATATAAAAAGTAATACCTTCACCTATAGAATGGGAGGCATTCCATATCCCATAACAACGACCTCGTTCACGATAACTAAACCAATTAGTAATAGAGACGACCGATGCAGGAGCTGCCATTCCTTGAAAGAATCCATTTAATAGCCAGAGGAGAATTGCTAGCCATAAATAAGTTGAAATCCCCATGATAATATTGATTACAGCAGCTATAAATATACTCAATGAAAAGAAAATTCTAGGAGAAATATAATCCGCTAAAAAGCCATTAATAAATTTACCGCAGGCATAACCATAAAATAAAGCAGCCCCAATCATTCCTAACTCATCAATAGTAAATATTCCGGCATCAATTAGCGGTTTTTTTACTATCGATAAACCGAGTCTACAGGTGTAAATGAATCCATAACCAAGTGTAATTGCTAGCATCACTCTGATTCGATGCTTACGATAAAGGAAATTGATATCATTTATTGTCATGGCTTTATCTCAAGATGAATTTTTATTCCTTCATCACAATAGCATTATAAAGGTTATCGTTAGTACTATATTTGAGCATCTTTTAGAAAAACTATTTTACAGCTGATATAATCAGATAGTCTTAATTTTTTAGGATATATTAATCAATATTAGATAAAATAGATGAATATTTATTTTTTCTTGTAATGATATAAAGCAAGATAATAGTAAAACTGTCATTTTGATATAACTGATAAAATAGGAATTTAATGCAATTACCAGCTGATAGGAAAAATACATATAATTACGAGGAGCTGCTTAGCTGTGCAAATGGAACATTGTTTGCCCCAGAGAGCGGCAGATTACCTCTACCGGATATGTTAATGACAGATAGGATTAATCTTATCTCGAATGAAGGTGGTAAATACGATAAGGGTGTTATTGAAGCAGAATTAGATATAAATCCAGAAATGTGGTTTTTTAAATGTCATTTTGCTGGAGATCCAGTTATGCCTGGCTGTTTAGGTTTAGATGCATTATGGCAATTAGTAGGTTTTCATTTAGTGTGGTTGGGTTATGCGGGTCGTGGACGTGCATTAGGAGTAAATAAAGTAAGATTCACTGGCCAAGTATTGCCGACTTCGAAATTGGTCACATTTAGGTTAGATTTTAAACGTTTCATTACTCGTAAGCTTGTATTAGCGATTGCAGACGGCTCGGTCCTAGTTGATGGAAGGAAGATATATGAGGCTGAAGATTTGCGTGTGGGTTTATTTACTTCAACTGAGAATTTTTAAGGATTAATTATGAGACGAGTGGTAATTTCTGGTCTTGGTGTTGTGTCTTGTTTGGGGAACTCAAAAGCGGAAGTGCTTGATTCTCTCAGGGCTGGTCGTTCAGGAATTTCGTTCAATGAGGCTTATAAAGAAAGCGGAATGCGAAGTCATGTTTCTGGCAGCATTAATATAGACATCAATGAAATGATTGATAGAAAAATTCGTCGTTTTATGGGTAGTGCTGCTGCTTATGCTTATTTGGCTATGCAGCAAGCTATTGATGATGCGGGATTAAAAGACGAGGAGGTATCACATCCAATGACTGGGTTAATAGCTTCTTCTGGCGGTGCTTCAAGTGCAAATATAGTTGCTAGCTCAGACATAATGAGAGCAAAAGGGGTGCGTAGAATAGGTCCTTATATGGTTCCAAGGACAATGGGTAGTACCGTCTCAGCTTGTTTGGCAACCCCTTATAAAATAAAAGGTTTGAATTATTCAATAACATCAGCATGCGCCACTAGCGCGCATTGTATTGGTGCTGGGATGGAGCAAATCCAAATGGGGAAACAAGATATTATTTTTGCTGGAGGGGGCGAAGAAGAAGATTGGAGTTTAGCTTGTTTGTTTGATGCGATGGGTGCTCTTTCGACAAAATATAATGAAAATCCTCAAACAGCTTCTAGAGCTTATGATGTTAATCGTGATGGTTTTGTTATTGCAGCGGGAGCTGGAATGCTTGTTCTTGAGGAGCTTGAGCACGCAAAAGCACGTGGGGCAAATATCTATGCTGAGCTCGTTGGTTACGGCGCTACCTCCGATGGATATGATATGGTGGCACCTTCTGGCGAAGGAGCGATACGATGTATGCAAATTGCGAAAAGTACTGTGAATGGGCCGATTGATTATATTAATACTCATGGTACGAGCACTCCAGTCGGAGACACCACTGAGTTAAAGGCAATGCGAGAGACATTCAAAGGTAATATGCCTTATTTTTCTTCCAGTAAATCAATGTGTGGTCACTCACTGGGCGCAACAGGTGTTCAAGAGGCAATACATTGTCTTATGATGATGGAAAATAACTTCATTGCACCATCAATTAATGTGGTGAATTTGGATCCTGAGCTTGATGGTATGCCGCTCGTTACCGAACGCTTAGATAATGCTGATATCAAAACAGCAATGAGTAATAGCTTTGGATTTGGTGGAACAAATGCCACCTTAGTAATGCAAAAAATAACTTAATTTCTTGAGATAAATTATGACAATTGAACGTATCAAGAGTGATAAAGCTTTTAATGGTAGTGTCGAAGTTTACCGTCACTTATCAAAAGTAAATAATTGCAGTATGCAATTCTCTATTTTTCGACCGCAGCAAGAGGAAGATTCACCTGTCCCCTTACTAACTTGGTTATCTGGTTTGACATGCAATGAAGATACTTTCATGTTCAAAGCGGGCGCATTAAAAATGGCTTCAGAATTAGGAATAATGATACTGGCGCCAGATACAAGTCCTCGTGGTGATAATGTTCCCGATGATAATGATGGAGCTTACGATTTTGGTTTAGGAGCTGGATTCTATGTCAATGCAACGGAATCACCTTGGCAAACCAATTATAATATGTATGATTATGTGACCGCAGAGTTACCGAGTATTATTTCCTCAAATTTTAATGTGAATAACAATCGCCAAGGAATCTTTGGTCATTCTATGGGCGGCCATGGCGCACTGACAATTGGCTTGAAAAATCCAGATTTGTATAAGTCTATATCGGCGTTTGCACCAATTTGTAATCCAGTAAATTGTCCATGGGGTAAAAAGGCTCTTAGTAATTATTTGGGCGATGATGTCACTAAATGGAATACTTATGATGCCACTGAAATTATTATTGCGGGAAATTACAAGCTACCACTAAATCCAATACTCATTGACCAGGGGCTTGATGACGAATTTTATGAGCGTGAATTAAGTACCGATAGATTTGAGCAGGTCTCTAAAGATAAGCAACTTGCGATAATATTACGTCGACATGCTGGTCATGGGCATGGGTATTATTTTATTTCCACTTTTATCGAACAGCACCTTAAACACCATGCGAAATTTTTATGTAATTAAAGCTCTATTCACTTCAATGAGTCATTGACTATAGATATGTCATTGCAGCTTATATTTGTTTTTATTTCACTTTTATCAGTCTCTTTCCTTCTGTATTTATATATCAGTGGTAGGGTTTCAATTGACTGGAAAAAGAAGCATTCGCAAGCCACATTAGCGCTTCCCAGGCATGATCAAATTGAAGATTCTTTTTCTCTATGTTCGATTACGATCAAAGATCTATGTTTTAGGGCACGAGTATATAACTTGCATGGTAAGGGTGATGCAATAATTCTATTGCACGGATGGCCGCAATCATCAATATCTTGGCAAGCTTTCTTCGATGCCGCAAAAGATCTGGATTATAAAATTATTGCTTTTGATCAAAGAGGATATAGTCCTGGTGCGAGATCAAAGAATATTAATGACTATACAACTATTAAATTAGTTGAAGATGTTTTTTCCATAGCTGATGCATTAAATATCAAACGTTTTCACCTTGCAGGTCATGATTGGGGTGCCGCAATTGGATGGGCGACAGTCATGTCAAAATCAAAAAGAATTATATCTTGGACAGCTTTATCTATCCCTCATCCATTAGCATTTTTTGAGGCCCTACGTACTGATAAAGAGCAAAAAAAGAAGAGCCGTTATATTGCTTTTTTTAGGATGAAATGGCTACCTGAATTACTATTAATGGCGAGGAAATTATCCCTTCTAAGATTATTAATGTTTCGCTGGATGCCAAAATTACACAGACAAGAATACATGGCTATTCTCTCTGAACCGGGTGCTCTCAATGCCACATTAAATTGGTATCGAGCAATGGGCATGAGTAAAAAATTTCCCTATAATCCAGATATTAATGTGCCAGTATTATTTATCTGGGGAAATCGTGATACCGCCGTAAGCAAGCGAGCGGTAGCTCTGCAAGATCAATATATTAAGGGAGTTTATAAAAAAATTGAACTCGATGCAGGTCATTGGTTGCTTGAGCGCAGATCAGAATTAGTGACACAAGAGATGTTAAAACATATTGGTAGCGTGTCAAAAAATTAGACACGCAGGTTATCAAAAATATTTTTATTATCTTCTATAATACGCTCTGTCACCTCGGCTTCTGGATTACGTGACCAATCATCTTTTTGAGCTGATCCACCGAGAAGTATCTCACCCGCCCTAGGAAACATATAAGTGACATCCGAACCGCCACCAACAGTAAGGTAATCTATGGCTGGATCTGGAGGAATAAATACCAATTGCCCTTTTACTGGCGTCAATTCTTCATCTTCAAATAACGCTTTTGACCCCAGTCCAGTGCAGTTAAAAATTGTGCTTTCTTGGAGCGATAGAATATCATCTAAATTAGTAAAATTTCGGATTTTAAAATGACCGCCGGTGAGTAGAAAGTCATCGCGGACACGCCTTAAGAATGTTGCTGGTTCGATCATCATAGTGACTGTTCGCTTAACAAAAGGAACAGGAAACGGATGCTCATGAGGTTTGAGATCTGCAATTGAGGAGAATAGTTCGGGTAGCTCTCTGAGATAATATGACTCTTCATTTTGATTGTCACTTAGATAATAATTTTCAAGAAAACGAATTCCATAATTAGCTCCACTTAAGTTCTGATAAGCATGATGAGAGATGCGGGAAGCATATTTGTATTGCTCCTCGAAAGCTTTGGATGCAACTCCCTCTTCGAACACGCTGGTAGGCGCCCATTGACCGGCTCCTACATTGGATACTGAGTGCCGTGAAATATCACGAGTATAAATAGTGACATCCCAACCAGCATCTTGAAGCAACCTGGCGGTGGTGAGGCCCATTATTCCGCTTCCTATGACTGCGGCTTGATTGATTGGAAGGCCTGCTGTTTGATGCACAGCCAGCGCGGATGAACCCCATGATAATGAAATGCCTCCACCACCATGACCGTAATTATGGATGATATTTTTCTTATCGTACTCTTCACGTTTTACTACAAAACCAGAGGGCCGGTAGGGTCTTAAGCCCACGATAACACGTATTATTTTATCCCGAGTTATACGGGGTGCGAAAAACGGTTTTCTGGAATGAGGGCGCTCATAATTATTATTTAATATTGAAGAAACATCAGAACAAGCACTGAAGGATGATAGGGCACCTACAGTGCCAAGTGTCTTAATTACTTGACGACGAGTAGTATTATTTTTCGGTGTTTTATTTGTGCCACCCATAATTTCAGTGATCCTAGATTATTTGTTTGTAAATTAATTTATATTGATTAAACTGCTTTATCAAATTTAATGATAATCTTACATTATGTTCACATATATAGATCCAGAGATTCGTAGTCGTTTATTGGACCAAGGTAAACTGGTTACAATCAATGATGATGGCAGAATTATTGACTCAAATTCAAATTTTGAGAATAAGCGCAATGCAATTAGTATTCTTGGACCAATTCCATTACCTATGTCAAATATGGGGGTTGAATATAATGTCGATTGGTATGCTTGTGTCCGTCATACTGAGCTTAATAAAGTTGAAGAATTAGCTAGTGAACTTCGCGATAGTGACGGAAAAAATTCATTCGCTATATTGGCTTCCTCCATGGCGGTCAATAGTGTTCTGATTATGGGAGATAATGGAAAATGGCATAATCCATTAATTCGAGTTCATTCTAGCTGCCTAACTGGAGATGTTTTCGGCTCTGGAAGATGTGAATGTGGCCCACAACTTGATATGTCACTAGAGAAAATTAAAGATGATCAAGTGGGGGGCATGGTGATTTATATGTCGGGTCATGAGGGAAGAGGGATTGGCTTATGGGCAAAAGCGGCTACTTATCTATTACAAGATGATGGTGAGGATACTTATCAAGCAAATCGTTCACTGGGTTTAGAGGATGATTCACGGGACTTCTTAGATGCCGCCATTTTAATAAAATATTTTCATGGCAATGAATCTTTTCGATTAATGACCAATAACCCAAAAAAAATTGATGATTTGACTGCCTTTGGCTTAAATAAAATTACGCCAGTTAAGCATATAATTGGTGTGACTGATAAGAACAGAAATTATCTGTCAGCTAAGCAAAATTGGGGTCATCGCTTGGATGATAATGACCTAATAAATAAATAATTATTGCCGCCAAAGCCTGTTATTTTTTGGATTATTTTCAAAATCAGATCTAAATGGGTTGATGTCTATTCCACCACGCCTATTATAACGAGCATAAACTGTTAATTGATCAGGTTGGCATAATTTTTTGATATCAAGGAAGATTTTCTCGACACACGCCTCATGAAAATCGTTGTGCCCACGATAAGAACAAATATAGCTTAGCAATCCACCGCGATGAATTTTTTTCCCGTTATATTTTACAATGATGGTGCCGGTATCCGGTTGGTTGGTCACTGGACAATTGGTTCTCAGTATCTCCGAATATAGCACTTCCTTTGTCTCTATATTGTTATCAACTGAAAGGGCGTCAGTCCTTATCTTTGAATGAGAAAAATCGGCATCTTCTTGATCGATTGAGTGTCCCTCTTCTGAAGTAATTTGATTTTTCCCCTCGTCATCATTGGCAGTAAATGTGGCTGTTATATCATTTTTAGTTAGTTGGGATAAATCTCTTTTAATGATATTAATAACTTCAGAAATAGATTGATATTGATTGTTAGAAAAGCTATTCAGGTAGAGTTTCAATGATTTGGATTCAACGATTTTTTCTGAGGCAGATGAAAAAGTAAGGCTGAGCTTTCCTATCAATGGCCTACCTAAATCATCTAACCAAGAAAACTCCCAAGCATTCCAGATATCTTTACCATGAAATACAATAGTTTTGTTTTCCATATATTGATCACGACTGTCTTTTCTGTCTATTCCAAACAGTAAATCAGGTGAATATATATCTGGATAGCTTGTATTTTTTCCAAGAGGATTGTCATTCAATACATTAAGCCCTTTTAAAAACGTGAAGAAGTCAATGTAACGTCAGCATTGGCCCAAACAATATCAAAGCGTTGCTGAATCTCGCTAGGATCTTTGTTTTGTGCTTTTAATGCATCAATTAATCCATGCATGGCCCAACCATTCCGAGGGTATCTTGTAAGATTTTCTTTGAAGACTCTCTCAGCTTGACTTGCGTTACCTGACGCTAGCAAAGCTTTACCAAGTGAGAGTCTTGTAGGGTAATACCAGAAAGGTGGTTCCGTATATGGAAGCTCGTCTTGAACTGCAACTGCCTTAGTGAATTGTATGATGGCTTCAGCAGAATTGTTCTCGGCCATCGCTATTTCTCCTAATGCCAGCGAATCTGCAATATCTAGTAGCATCGAGGCAGGATAATAGATTGAATCAAGATGTAGGACATCGTCTGTATCTTTATATGTGCCAAGCATGGCTTGCTCTTTTTTTGCCGCCACTAATTCACCGGTATTAGCCAAGGCAATAGCGCGCGTGTAATGCCAAATGCCATTTGCATATTCCAGTCTTTCATCTGGCGCTGGCTGCTGTAATACCTCATTCCAGCGACCAAATTGTACTAAAGATTGCATCGGAATTGTCTTGAAGAATTCCACTCCTGGGAACTGGTCAATCATTTCTATATGAACATTGTTGGCTACTTTTTCGCCAGCTTCGATAGCTACTTTACTTCTTCCTTCCATGCTGGATGAAGCCCATAAGAAGTGAATATTATGTGGATAATAAGCGGCAGGATAAAAACCTTGTGCATTACAAGCGGCGATATAGGCTTCATCGACGGCAGCCGCCATTTCATTAGATTTAGAAGCATCAGCATAACGACCTACACGCCAATAGATATGTGAAGGCATATGCACAAGATGACCCGCACCAGGCACTAAGTCGAGGAGAATATCAGCCGGCACTTCCGCTCTTTCTGGATTTGAAGATGATTCCACCGCATGAATATAAAGATGAATTGCCATTGGATGAGCTGGGTTTCTGGCTAACACCTCTTCAAGTTTATTAATAGCTTCAATAGTCAGAGGTTTTGGGCTGTCAGCATCGATCCAGTAGTTCCATGGCATCGTATTCATGAGTGACTCTGCAAATAAAGAGGCTGCATCATCATCATCTGGATATTTTTGTGACAAAGATCGCATCGCGTCTGCATAAGCTTGATCCAAAGGGGCTCTTGCTGAGGAGAGATCACCGTTATATCGCTTTGCTAATGCATCGATATAGTCTCCTTCTTTTTGCGAGACTTTATCTTTGAGTGCTTGTGCTTTTTGAATGGCAGTAAAAGCAGCTTCACGCTCGTGATCTGCCATGATTACAGCACCATTACTTGTTACATTGATATTAGGTCCAAGTGCTAATGCTTCTCCCCAATAGCACATAGCACAATTAGGGTCCAGATTTTGAGCAGCCCTAAAAGAACGAGCTGATTCTGCATGATTAAATGCAAAGTCAATGGTTAAGCCCTGGTCAAAGTATCTTTGTACATAAGGATCTTCGGTAGTGATCGTGTGAGTGTGGCTACCCATCCCCTCAAAAAGAGGCGCACCAGCGCGTGTAACTATATCATTTAAACTTTCTTCGGTAGTGCAGCTTCCTAACAATAATGAAACTAGAATTAAAATTGATAATTTAAATTTATTCATAGTATTTCCATATAGTTGAGATATTTAATAAGGATGATTAATTTATTATTCTAGATTAAGGATTAGATCCCATTCCTTTTTTTCTACTGGAATAACAGACAATCGATTGCCTCTTTGATTTAACCGAAAATCTTGCAATTGTTCGTTTTCTTTTAATTCTTTTAAAGTGATTTCACGCTTTAGCTTTCGTTTGTATTTTACATCAACAAGTAACCAGCGTGGATTGGTTGGATCACTTTTACTATCAAAATATTTTGATTTAGGGTCGAATTGAGTTGCATCAGGATAGGCAGCACTTGCTATCGTCATCAATCCAGTGATTGCTGGTATTTTACAATTAGAGTGATAAAAAAATGCAATATCACCTATTTGCATAGTGTCACGAAACATATTTCTAACTTGATAGTTGCGGATACCATCCCATGGCTCTTGCTTGTCTCTTTTTAGATCATCAATACCATAGACATCTGGTTCTGATTTCATTAACCAATAAGCCATTTTTATCCTATTTAAATATAAGAATTAGTTATGTCATGCTCATTGATGAACGTGACTTTATAAACAATATACAATTAAGAGATTTTTTTTTAAAGGATTAAGTGTTTTATACTTATTTAGAATTTAAATTCAAGGTCTATTTGTGTGCGATTATAATCAATTAGTTCCATTTTTGAAGGTTTATAATCTGACATTATAAATATTCCACTAAGAGTCATATTATCGCTTAATTTGTATCTGGTTATTATGGAATGACCCTTTGAGTCGGTATTTCCTCCAGCAAAATCTGAATCTGAAAAAGATCCTAATACTGCATCTTTTTCAGTATCCTGATAAGTATAGCTAAATTGTTTGTCACCACGTTTTTTTAATGGGCCAACTCTTATTCCTAATGAGTAAGCTTTGTTTTCATTGATAACAGCGGAATTACTTATTATTTCAAGATGCATGGTAACTGGTAATTGAGCTAGTTCAGTCTTAATCTCAGAGAAAAATTCATATAACTTATAATCAAAAAGGTAATTTCCATCTGAGTCTAAACTATTTCCTTTTGCCTTGTAAAAAGGTAAACCACCATTGGCTTTTTTATAACCATGATATCCAAAGCCAGCAATCATTGAGGTTGTATTATTGAGGCTAAATTTCTTAGCTGCTTGAAAAGACTGAAGTGTTGTATCGTTTCTCTCAGGGTTCTGGTCAATTATGATATGTGCAATATTAAAAAATGTATCAGCGATTTCATAACTGCTAAATATACCTTCTGGATTTAAATCTCTATCCCATAAAAGAGTATTTCCACCTGCAGTAAACCAAGGCATTTTCATTTTACCGCCCATGATTTGTAATTTATCGTTAACTTTCCAGTTAGCATAAATTCTTCCAACACCTATCTCTTTGCCTAAGCCGCTTTCACCAATAGTTTGGTTAGATGAAACAGGGTCTTTGATACCAGTTTCAAATCTAAAAAATAATTCAATATTTTCAGAAATGGCCGAAGATAAGCCTAGTCTCGTTCTAAACCTTTCACGCTCATTATCATTACCAGGGTTTTTGTAGATATCTTCCCAGCGGAGACGAGCATCACCTTCCAGTGAGATATTGTCATACCATTTTGATGCAGCCGTCTGTGCAAATAAAAGATATGGATTGAATATAGAAGTTGTAAATACAGCAATCAATACAAACAACTTAAATTGCTTCACTAGCTAAAGATTCCCTTCATAGTAAAGAAGAACATAATGGATAATCCAGCACCAACTGGCAAAGTTATAATCCAGGATACAAATATCCTTCCAACGACACCCAAATCGATAGCCGAAAGCCCTCTCGCAAGGCCCACGCCAAGAACGGCTCCTACTAATGTATGTGTGGTAGAGATAGGAAGACCAGTTCCAGATGCCAGAACGACAGTCGTTGCAGCTGCAAGTTCTGCCGCAAAGCCTCGACTGGGAGTGAGCTCGGTAATATTTCTACCGATTGTTTCAATGACCTTGTAACCAAACATTGCTAAGCCAGCAATGATACCTATACCGCCAACTAGGAGTATCCACCAAGGCATAACCGATTTAGCTGCAATCTCTCCTCCAGATTGAACAACACTGACTATGGCTGCAAGCGGACCCACAGCGTTTGCAACATCATTTGAGCCATGAGCAAAAGCCATTGCGCAAGCAGTAAATACCATCAATACGGCAAATACCCGCTCAACACCATCAAAGGTCACATCTCCTCTTCGTTGATCAACATTTTGTACTCTTCTGAGTAAAACAGAGCCCAACAGAGAGATGGCGATACCAATCATAATTGAGTATTGCAAACTTTGGGTGAAATTAAGTTCTAAGCCTACGTGTTTCAAACCTTTCAAAAGGGTGACCATAGAGATAATAAAACCCACTAAAAAAATATATCCAGGCACATATTTTTTAGCATTCTCAAAAGGATTGTCGGTATTTAAAATAAGATGCTGAACGGTTCTGAAGATTAAGAAAGAAAGCGTTCCAGCCATTAAGGGTGAGACGATCCAACTTGATACTATTGATGTTACTTTCCCCCAGCTAACTGCATCTACACTAATTCCTACAGCAGCAAAACCAACAATTGCACCAACAATAGTGTGTGTCGTAGAGACAGGCCAGCCGTTATAAGAAGCAATAAGTAACCATGATCCAGCTGCGAGTAAGGAAGCGAGCATTCCAAATACTAATAATTCAGGTGTGTCTGATAGTAAAGATGGATCAATAATTCCCTTTCTGATGGTTGAGGTGACCTCACCACCGGCCAAGTAAGCGCCAGCAAATTCAAATACACAAGCTACCAAGATAGCTTGAGAAAGCGTTAATGCTCTTGCGCCAACAGAGGTTCCCATGGCATTTGCAACGTCATTAGCTCCAATACCCCAGGCCATAAAAAAACCAAATACGCAGCCACTAATAAGGAGATAAGGTCCATAATTAATAATAATATCCATTTATACTTTTCCTTTTTTTAACGTGACGCAATAAGGGAAATTCGATGACCAACTTGCTCTGCTATGTCTGCGAGTTCTCCGATTTTGTTAATGACGTTATATAAAAACATCACGTTAATTGGCGGAAGATCTTTTTCGATGGCAAATAGTTGCGATCTAAGCGTGATTTCAGTTTCATCACAGCGATCTTCTAGGGTATCTAATTGATGAATTAATTTTTGCATTTCATCAGCGGCGTTTCCGCCAAAAGCGAATTGAAATAATTCATCGATATGATTGGTGGCATTAGAGGCAACTTTACATATTTCAGCCGCTTCAGTAGCAAATTGCATGAAAGTTGGAGCTATCTCAGCAGGGATTTCCATTTTTCTTCCGATCATGAGTCCTGAGATGGCCTTTACTGTATTCGGAATTTTATCAGCTCGTTTTACTAACTCCAGAACATCTTCTCTTGGGACGGATAAAAATATACTTTTGGGGACAAGACCTCTAGTCTCAGCTTTCAAGGCGTCAGCATCATGCTCAAGGTCAACTATTTTTTTTCGTGATTGAATTGCTTCTTTCCAGTCTATGCCTATCACAAAGCCAAGAAAAAGTAAGAGTTCATCTACGCTCGCTTTAGCTTTTTCCATATGTTTTTGGATAGGGCCAAAAGGAGACTTTTTGATTAAATCAGAAATTCTATCCATATTTATTATCCTTTATATTTTTTGATGGCTTTTTTATCCGATGATGTCATGGTTAAGCGGAGCCTAAAAGTGTTATATTATAACAAATGTATTGAGAAAAAGTTAGCTTCATCCTCATAGATCGGAGGATGAGATTTGATGGGTTATTTTGGTCTTTCATAAAAGTTAGTTTTAAGTTCAAAGCAGTCATCATATATAGCATTATAACCTCTTAATTTTATGGCATATATTAATATTTTATGTAAGCATATAAATATAATATCAATTAATAAAATAAAACAATAATAAACAAAAGAAAGTAAATTGAGATGTTAGAAGAGTTAACTAAAAAGATCCAGATAGCCGTTAGTAAAAAAGTGGCTTTTGGGTTTAATGTGCGTTTTGATTTAGATAAAGGCGAGAGTATTTATGTTCTTGCCGAATCTGAACCAGTAAAAGTCACCAATTCTAAAGATCCTGCCGATACTGTTTTCAAAGTGAGTGAAATTAATTTAGATGCAATGCTTGATGGAAAGCTTTCACCCATGAGCGCTTATATTACAGGTAAGATGAAAATTGAGGGCGATATGGGTAAGGCAATGCAATTAAGCTCGATGTTTGGTTAACTAGGGTAATTGGCTTATATTTATATTTTCATAGCTCTTTCGATTTTACTGTATCGATGTAATCCCTTTTTTCATACTGAGCGTAAATACCAACTATAATCTATATCGCTAATATTATTATTAAATTCCGCTTCCTCGAAACGCCTATTAGCAATAAAAGTCCTGCAAAACTCTTCACCTAAGTAGTCTGGCAAAATCTTGTTATTTTCAAATTCATCAATGGCTTTATTCCAGCGGTTTGGAATTTCTTGATTGAGTGAGATTACTTCACCTTCTTTCACCATTTTTCCAGGGTTGCATTTATGCGTTATCCCATAATGTATTCCAGAAAGTATAGCCGCCGTGACAAGGTATGGGTTTGCATCTGCACCAGAAACTCGATGCTCGAACCTTAAATTCTTTTCATCTGAAATAGGTATACGTAATGAAACATTGCGATGATTTGGACCCCAGTTTGGCTCAACAGGTGCAAACATTTCTGGTCTTAGTCTCCTGTATGAATTGGCATTGGGAGCAAAAATGGCAGTTGCCGCACTCATTGTTTCTTTGAGTCCGCCAATGGCATACCTTAGATTGTCAGAATAAGGTGGTTGGGCCAGTTCTTTTTTATTTTGTGAGAAATAGTTATTGCCATCTTGATCAACCAGACTCATATGAACATGCAAGCCAGAGCCGGATTCTTCAGCAAAGGGTTTAGCCATAAAACAAGCGACAAGGCCATGTTGGCGCGCAGTTGCCTTGATTGCTCTTTTTAATAGTATGGCATGGTCACAAGCTAATAGCGGATCGTCAATATGGTTAAGATTGATTTCAAATTGAGCGGGGGCATATTCCGAAATGGCAGTTCCAGCTGGAATATTTTGTTTTTCACAGACTACATAAAGATCATTTAAAAAGCTTTCAATGTCCCAAAGATCATCAGGGTGATAGCACTGAGGTCCAGGCTGAGGCCTGCCAACACCTGGAATTAAAGAAGTTTTTGGAGTAGGTCTATCGGTATTGGCATCTAGAAGATAAAACTCGAGTTCTGCCGCCATAACTACTTTTGGAACTATCTCTTGGATCTTAGATAAGGTTCTTTCTAGGACACCTCTAGGTTCCCCAAAGAAAGGCATATCATTTAGCTGATCGTAAGAAAATAGTGCTTGTGCTGATGGTTTCTTTGCCCATGGAATAGGTACTAAGCTACCAGCAATTATATGTGCGCCTGTATCTGGATCACCGTCATCAGAAGACCATCTTATACCCGGGATTGTTTGCCCTAAGGTATCTAACAATACAGCGCTTCCAGGAATAGAGAAGCCATCTCTAAAAATACTTTCAAATTCATTAGAGCGAATTCGTTTTCCACGAATGACACCATTTATATCACCAATTATGATTTCCATTTCTTGTGTAGTAGGAAATTTTTTCATGAATTTTTGCAATTCATCTAAATTAGATTTTTTTGATATCATGCTCATACGAAGCTCAAGTAATTAAATAAAATTTAATTGTAACAGAATATAGTATTGGATCAGATCTGTAATGTGTGTATTATCATAATATGAAATTTTTATTCATATTATGAGTCCAAAATGAGAGAAAAAACTGCCCCAAAAGGAGCCCAAGCCGCTCTTCGAGCTATTCGTTTGCTTAAATTATTTTCTATTGAGAAACCTGAGCTATCTCTAACCGAAGTAAGTGTTAGTGCAGATCTCAATAAAACTACAGCCCATCGATTACTACGCGCACTTGAAAGTGAGAGTTTAGTCCAACGAAATTCAATTACTGGCCGATATAGTCTTGGAGCGGGACTTATGGCCTTGGGTGTACAGGCATTGTCAAGCAGTGACCTAAGAAGAAGAGCGCGACCCATCCTTAAATTATTAGCTAGAGATATTGGTGAAACGGCACAATTAGAAGTCCCAGTGCATGATGGTATGTTAATTTTAGATGAAGTGACAGGCCGTCATGTAGTGACAGCAACTGGTAATATTGGGACTCATTGGCCCATGCATGCAACTTCCAGTGGTAAGGCTTATATGGCTTTCGATGCGAGCACATTTGATCAGCTCCCAGAGACATTTTCGAGTCTCACAAAAAATACGATAACAAGTAAAGTTTTAATGAAAACAGAAATGGATCGAATTCTAAAGCGAGGTTTTTCTGAGAGCGTTGATGAGCTAGAGCCGGGATATAGTTGTGTCGGAATTGCTGTATTTGATGCTCTTGGTAATATTCAGGGCGCCTTATCTATAGGAGGTCCATCTCATCGTATGACAGCGGAACGAAGAATGGAGATTGGGGTAGCATTGAAAAAAGCCTCAGATCGCCTCAGTCCAGAGTATTAATTTTTTAGCTTTGCGTGCTAGTATCTAATTCGATTAAGTCAGATTGATTCTTTCATAATTGAGAATCTAAAATAACGGAGGTTGAAATCAAAAGATATTTACTTCTGCTGATCACACTAGTGGCGTCGGCTTCCTCACATGCAATTGATGTTAAGTTACCTCAGGTTGCTTTAACTCATGTCGACACAGAAATAAATATAGCTAATGCTGGTGCTTTTCAAAAAATAGATGTTTATTTTGATAAGCAAAGAATAAGTGGCACAACAGATGACCTTGGCTATATAGACTTCACTTTAATGTTTGATCAACCTGGAAAAAAAAATCTCCGCGTCGTGCAATATGGAGAAGAATCTAATAATTATGATCTACGGGTTATTCCGGGTTGGATTTCAATTGCACCTCCATTACTGGCCATTTTTATAGCGTTATTATTACGTAATGTTATTCCTGCATTAATCGCAGGCATTTGGATGGGTGCAACGGCTCTTAAGTCTTTTACACCGATGGGTATTTTTCAGGGCCTCTTAGATGGGTTTCAGGTTTATGTTGTAAAAGCACTCTCTAATGAGGATCATGCAGCGATCATATTATTCTCAATGATGATTGGTGGTATGGTTGGGATAATTACAAGAAATGGCGGTATGAACAGTATCGTCATGCTTCTAGTTAGTAGGGCTAAAACAGCGATTGGCGGTCAAGTATCAGTTTGGTTAATGGGTTTGATGATATTCTTTGATGATTACAGTAATACGCTAGTTGTTGGAAACACAGCCAGGCCCCTTACAGATCATCTTAAAATATCTCGAGAAAAATTAGCTTATATAGTAGATTCAACCGCTGCGCCCGTTGTTTGTATCGCATTAATTACGACATGGATTGGCTATGAAGTGGGCTTGATTGATCAAGCGCTCAAAGGTATCCCTGAGCTAACTGAGCCAGCCTATACGGTTTTCTTACATTCAATACCGTATAGTTTTTATCCTATCTTAGCGATTATCTTTGTTTTCACTGTAGCGAGAACTGGGAAAGATATGGGCCCCATGTATCATGCTGAAGTGAGAGCTCGTCAAGGACAAGTCTCACCAGTGAATACAATGGATACACCTGCTTTACAAGGTGATAACTTAGAAGCAAAAGCTGGTGTAAAAATGCGTGCAATGAATGCGTTTATTCCAATATTGATACTAATTTTTTCTTTATTAGCCGGCCTTTATGTCACAGGTGAAGGTGATTCATTGACAGAAATTATTGGATCTGCAAATTCCTATACGGCGATGCTCTGGGCTTCATTATTAGGTGCAATGACAGCAGCTATTATGACCATTTCACAAAAAATTCTCACAACTCATGAAACTGTAGATGCATGGTTTGGTGGAGTTCGAGCTATGCTTTTCGCAATGATTGTATTGATTTTAGCTTGGGCACTTTCAGATATCAGTATGGCGCTTAATACGGCTGATTATTTAGTATCAATTTTAGCGGATTCTTTGCCTGCTGAAATGGTACCAGTGACAGTTTTCGTGCTTTCGGCTATTACTGCATTTACGACTGGAACTAGTTGGGGGACTTTAGGTATCTTGATGCCACTCGTGGTTCCTCTTTGTTGGGCAGTTATGCAAGTTAATGGTGTGGCTGATGCTGCTCATATGCATATATTATATTCAGCCATTGCATGTAATCTTGCTGGAGCGGTTTGGGGGGATCACTGTTCTCCCATATCTGATACGACGGTCTTGTCCTCAATGGCTAGCGGCTGTGATCATATTGAGCACGTAAGAACCCAAATGCCTTATGCATTATTGGTGGGTTCGGTAGCGATAGCAGTTGGAACTATTCCTGGTGCTTATGGATTACCACCTCTTGTTTCAATTATTGTAGGTGCTGTTATTTTATTTGGTGTATTGGGGTATTTTGGACGCAAAGCTGAGCCGTGAAATAAATTCACTTTGTCATGATGTGATATATCACTGAAGATTGTCTTTTCTTAATGTAGAATTGTTACTAATAATAGTTATTTGATAATAGGAGAGTTCGGATGTTTCGACTAAATTTAGTTATTCTAGGAATTTTAATAAGCAGTATATCGTTTGCACAAAGCAATGTAATTGATGACAAGATCAATGCAGCCCTAGCATCTGATGCAAGGACTTCAGCAGAAAAAGCAAGAGATCGAAATAGAAAGCCACTTGAAACATTGAATTTCTTTCAACTTAAAGATGACATGCGAGTGCTTGAATTAGTTCCTGGCGGCGGCTGGTACACAAAATTATTAGCACCAACTCTTGAAGAAAATGGCGAATATTATGTAGCAATCTGGACGGATCGATTAAAAGCCGGTTTATTATCAGAAGAAGGTTTTGGGCACGTAAAAGTTGTAGATGGTATCAACCCATCGAGCAGTGGAGTTGGTCGATTAAATACAATCAAACCATTTTCTTTTGGTTTAAGTAATTTAGATTTAGTAGTTACCTTTAGAAATATGCATAATTTTGATGTAGCTGGGCGTAACGCCGTAAATCAGGCAACTTTTGATGCATTAAAATCAGGTGGTATGTATGGCGTTATTGATCATACTCGGAGACATATGCAACCAATGACAAATGAAGTTTGGCGCAGAGCTGATCCCATAACAATAACTAAAGAGTTACTGGATATTGGTTTTGAGCTTGATGCTTATAGTGATCTTCATTATAGGCCTGATGATGAATTGCGTTATGAGGTAGGGCGAAAGTCTGTGACTGGAAATACTGACCGCTTCACTATGCTTTTTAGGAAACCTTAAGAAGATAATTTTTTGTAAAAAAAGAGGCCTTAGTAACTTAATAGTAAAGCTAAGATAAAGCATGAGCGAAAAACCAGTTATTGCAGTTCCGGCATGCAGAAAATTTATGGGGATCCATCCATTTCATATGGTGGGTGAGAAATACATAGCTGCTCTTAAAGATGCCACACAAGGCGTGCCATGGATGATTCCAGCCATTGGTGATGATGACATGCTTGATGATATTTTAACTAAGGTTGATGGGTTATTTTTAACTGGAAGTTATTCGGATATTGAGCCACATCATTATCGAGGATCGCCAAGCCGTCCGGGGACACTGCATGATCCTGAGCGAGACGCTACAGTTTTTCCACTGACGCGAAAAGCTTTGGCCATTGGGTTGCCAATCTTAGCAGTATGCCGTGGATTCCAAGAATTGAATGTCATATTGGGTGGAACTTTACATCAACAAATACATGAGGTTGAGGGATATTCTGACCATCGTGAAATCAAGGATGATCCTATCGAAGAACAATACGGCCCTGCCCATAAGATCTCTTTAATGCAAGGTAGTATGTTAAGAAGGTTAGCTGATCAAGAAATAGTGAGCGTGAATTCATTGCATGGCCAGGGTATAGATCAAATTGCCCCTGGGGTTGATATTGAAGCTGTGGCTGAAGATGGTGTCATTGAGGCATTTAAAGTAAGTGATTGCGTTGGTTTTGCCTATGCTGTGCAATGGCACCCTGAGTGGAAAGTTATGGAAAATTCCCTATCACTTTCGATATTTAGAGCATTTGGCGATGCTTGTCGTGAATATTCACAAAAAAAATGATCATAATTTTAATTACCGTGCTTTAGCACATTGGGTTAATAGTGAGTAAAAAAGATATTTTTAATAGTTGGTTTAAGGAGCATAAAATTGAAGATGTCGAGGTTTTATTACCAGACATGGCAGGTGCTGCGCGTGGGAAAATAATTCCTGCGGCAAGTTTTGGTGAAGGTGAAATGAAAATGCCAGAAGCTATATTTGGCCAAATGATATCTGGTAATTATTTTGAGAGCGATGATAATGTTGAAGATCGAGATATGATCTTGGTTCCTGATCTAAGCACATTATGTTCAGTCCCATGGATGGAGCTTCCAACAGCATCGGTTATATTTGATGGATATACAAAAGATGGTGACGAAGTTTTAACCTCACCAAGGAGAGTATTGCAAAATGTTTTAGCGCTCTACAATGAGCGAGATTGGAACCCGGTGGTTGCTCCAGAAGCAGAATTTTACTTACTTAATCCATCCATTGATATTAATGTAGAGATTGAACCGCCTGAAGGGAGATTAGGTCGTACAGACACATCAAAGCAACCTTATAGTTTGGATGCGATGAATAATTTTGATCCATTCATCAATCAGGTTTATGAATTTAGTGAGGCGCAAGGTATTCGTATAGACAATCTCTCGCAGGAAATGGGCCCCGCTCAATTAGAGATTAATTTTGTTCATGGTGATGCGCTGTCCCTGGCTGATCAGGTTTTTCGTTTCAAGCGGACAGTTCGCGAAGTTGCAATAATGCATGGAATGCATGCTACTTTTATGGCCAGACCGATAACCAATGAGGCTGGCAGT
>Ga0308010_1000249_pt1 | contig 41910 bp, 33 predicted proteins | sample Neamet129_FD_202368 | JGI IMG/M metagenome (GOLD analysis project Ga0308010, IMG submission 202368) | Marine microbial communities from water near the shore, Antarctic Ocean - #129 | ecosystem: Environmental > Aquatic > Marine > Unclassified | place: Southern Ocean | collected 2014-07-24 | reverse complement strand
TGCCGGAGAGCCCCGGGATGTCATTCCGGCATTGGCAAGTCGTCGTCTATCGTTCATGTAGGCGCGAAATAGAGGCAGTGACCTTTCATCTAGAATAGCTTCGACATCAAACAACACGACACCATAGTACTTCGCAATAAAAGTCTGGGTAAGCTGTTCGCGCGCCTTGTAAGCGACTATTTCTTCGGTTATTCGAGCATTATCGCTAGCTGCCGACTCATCCCACGCTGCGCACATCGCGCGTACGTTGGCGATCTCGCTGCCATTGATGAAGCCATGAGCATTAGAAATGATAACGAATAACTCTTGTAGCTGACTGTCGTTGATTCCAATGCGGGTTTTGGTGCTCGCCGGCTGAGTGCTTATTTCTTGCATCAGACGATTCAAAACAGCCCTATCGAGTTGTTCTGCTGAGAGTGTCTCCGAGAGCACGGTTAGCTCTCTGGCAGGAAATTTTGGTATTCCTGCTTCGCTCTATTCAAATTCACTGCGGTGGCCACTGATGAAGAATGGGTCTGAGCAAGGCAGCTACCTGCAAACAGCATTGCAGTCACGGCATATAAGCGGGAACAGGGAAATAACTTTTCTATGCTAAGCATTTGAGTAAAAACTCTTTGCGAAGCATAGATTTTATTTCTGAGGAAAAGCCTAATGAGGAAATGGGAAACACGTTTAGTTTACTGACTCCTCTGAATTAGATTCGGTTCTAATTGTGGGTACTCGATGCCGAGTTGATCCAGGTAGGTATCGAACCTCGAAGCATCATAGTACAGCTCCTCCAAGCGAGGTTTAAACTGAGCCATGATTTCGGCATTCTTCTCGATGGCTGGAGGGTCATCCGGCCCGATGAATGGCTCATACTGCACATCAGTGGTTTGTACATCATCGAAGTAGGTTTGAGCGTCACGGATTAGCGTAGGGTCCTGGATCAGGTCGAGCATAGTAGCTGCTACAACTTTAGCGCCTGCGGTGGCACCTTTATGAGCAATCGGTGTAGCCATCGCCATAGCGCTTGACCAATGATGTCCCTGCAGGCCGCTTACATTAGATGGGTAGCGCAAGGTGACAGTTGGCACATTCCAGGAGATATCGCCGATATCATCCGAGCCACCTGACACGGGATTTTCTAGAGGCCCGGCTATACCGGAAAGGTCTGTGGCTAGACCCTGTGGATTATCCGAGCCCATTAGCGTTTGCAACGCCTTTGCAAAGCGCTGGTCGTCTTCTGACCAGATGGGCAAGCCTACGGCCTCGATATTTTTATCCATGGCAAGTGCGATGGGGCGATTGAAATGTCGCGGCCAAGCGGCGCCGACTATTTTCCTGCTAACAGTTGTGTCGGTCATCATCGCTGCGCCTTCGGCAACGCGCTGTAGGGTTGCGAAATTTTCCATGATATTTTCTGCAGTGATCTCACGAATGAAGTACCAGACACTTGCGAAAGAGGGCACCACATTTGGCTGGTCGCCGCCGTTGCTAATAACATAGTGGGAGCGTTGCAAGGGGTGAAGGTGCTCGCGGCGGAAGTTCCATCCTACGTTCATGAGTTCTACAGCATCGAGCGCACTTCGGCCCTTCCAAGGGTCGCCGGCTCCATGCGCAGCAACGCCATCAAAAAGGTATTCGACAGAAACCAAGCCGGTGCCTCTCGCATCGCCCCAGCTAACATTCATGTTGTTTGATACATGGGTAAAGAGGACTGCATCTACGTCATCGAATTGCCCGTCGCGTGCATACCAGGCTTTGGTAGCTAGCAGTTCCTCGGCGATTCCTGGCCAAAGCACTATGGTGCCAGACAAATTCTCACGCTCCATGATTTCTTTTACTGCAAGCGCCGCAACGATATTAACTGCCTGTCCTGAGTTGTGCCCCTCACCATGGCCAGGCGCACCTTCGATCATCGGCTGTCGGTAGGCGACTCCAGGCATCTGTGATGCGCGTGGAATACCATCGACATCCGAGCCTAGTGCGATAACTGGTTCGCCACTGCCCCAGCTCGCCCACCAGGAAGAAGGGATATTGGAGACTCCGAGTTCGATATCGAAGTCGTTATCAATGAGTAATTCGGTGAGGTAGCGCTGACTCTCAAACTCCTGAAAACCTAGTTCAGAAAAAGAGAAAAGAGTGTCGATGATTTCCTGCGTCATCTTCGCCTTGCCCTCTATGCTGATTGCCATCTCAGCCTTTAGGCCAGTGAATGGTGCGCCGGGAATCGTCTGCGCGAGACTTGTAAAGGAAAGAAGAGATATTGCGAAGGCGGCAAATAGGCGGGATGGGATCATGGGGTATCCTCAGACGATTAGTTTCATGAGTATGAACTTTTAGTTAAGCCTTAGACTACTTTCTTTTTTACACCCTCGCTAGTTTTGAAGTCAGATTTTTCGCGAGCCCCTTTTGCTGGGCTTAATGGATGGCCGTAGGATGGGATTGCTTTTTTTTGTTAGCTCAATAAAATGATAAATAACAGAACGGGGAGAGCAGATATGCTTGAACTCACAACAGGGGTGATTGGATGACTGTTGGTATTAGTCTTATTTTAAGTTTTGGTTTCGGAATACTGTAGTTTTCGCCGATGATGATCGTCGAGCAGTCGACCGCGGATTTGGTATCGATATGAAAGAAGAGTTGAGACAGTCTAAGAAGCTATTTACTTGCTCGGTTAGTTGGTATTGCAGCTGCGATAAACACGTTGATGTTGGCTGCATTGTTAGCTATAACCATTAATTTGCTAATGGTCCCCTGTGGGCCATTAGGTAAAAAAATCGTCATACAATAGTAGTTGAGAGTATTTTTCCTATCGAAATATTTGTAATCATGCTCTGTGAGACGCGGTTATTTACGGCACGTAAGAGAATCTAAAAAAATATTATGGGGCGTGCTGATTGTTCGCGTAAGGGTTTATCTTCATAGTTTATATGGGAGGTGGGCCACCGCCGCCTCCGCTTCGTGCAGGTGGACCACCGCCTCCGCTAGCCTTATTAAAAGAGGGGTCAGGAGTTCCTTTAAAGCATGCTAATACCCAGGGGTAGGCATCGGTGACATAGTAGCCATATGAACCATCGCGCATCATACCATTGCACTCATCGAGATCGCCGCTGGCTGCAACATATTGATAGTCATCCACATACGTACCGTCATAGCTTCCCCCTGGCTCTTCTGCGCCGCTTGGGCGGCTGCCATTGAGCAATTTAAAGCTGCTAGTAACGGCGCGAATCTCTCCGTTATCTTCGATGTAACTGCCGAAGATTGGAAATCCATCGGCAGCAAAACCAATCACCGGTGATTTGGATATTGCGTTTTGATCGAACAAAGCCCTCGGATTTCCGTGATAATGGTAGGTGCCATCTGGCTGCGTATGCGCGTTATTTGCGTCAGTGCCAAACCCGGTATCAGAACTCATTGGGTCAAAGCGCCAAGGCTGATTCATCTCGTGACAGCCGATCTTGCCATTGGCCACACCGAAGCATCCCGCCGCCAAAAGATCTAACTTAACACCGTTTAGGAAAACGGCGTTGTCCATCGCAAGCGATATCGCTGTGGTAGAAGAGGCGAACGTCGGTTCTGTAGGTATTCTAAACTCGGCGCTGACTTCGCGAACATTAGTAGCGAAGGAGGCAGTTGAATCATTAAAGTCGTGGTTCGGTATGCTATTGCTTACCAATACGCAATCGCTGTCTTCAACCGTAAAGACGAGAGTTCCCATGAACTGCAGGTCACGCTTGATGTCAAAAACATTCGAAAACCGATTCTCTGCGTAGTAACTACATTCTCCTCGCTGGTTTGTTAGTAATAATTCGGTGATGTCTATGTCGCTTACAGTAATCAGCGAGTTAACTTTTCCTACGGAAACTAGTCCATTTCCAACAGAGCCACCGATTGCGTACACGTTGTCTCCCTTTACACCTAGATAGATCCCTGTATCGGTGTAGAGCCTGACATAGAAGCCTTGGATTTCCTGAATTTCAGGAGCTGCCGGGCTCAGTAGTTTGGGGTAGGCAGCTTCTGCGAAATCGAAAACTGCCTGCGCATTATCCAAGGTGTCTGCAATCGTAACCAAGGGGAGTGATGAGCAGGCTAGAGTGAAGCAGACGCTGATTCGTTTTAGTGATCGCATGAAAGGTTCCTTTTATAGTGCATGTGTAAATGGGTACTGTCCTGATTGTTCATACACCTTCAACGCTATTAGGCTAAACAATGATTCAGCAGCCTATTTGAGTTGTACGTGTGTAGTGAATAAACCCTTCTCTTTGTCATCGAAGTTTGGGCGGGGTGAAAAATTGCATAAATTTTCTTAAAGTACTATGGAACTGTGAAATTAATACAAAATGAATATTCATTTTCGCTTAGGGATAATCTTTGTGGGTTTTTTCTCTGCTTAATAAAATATTAGCAGGGTTTCACCCTGTATTCTGACGACGGAACACTATTCATATCAATTTCTGGACAGGGAAATGCACAACTTTGAATATACTGACGCAAGAAATACTCGGTGAATATACGAGGTAGATGTGCCAGATCGAATTGGCTATTCGCGGCTAGTTTGAAGAAGACAGTTAGCTGTTAGCTCGCGAGCGTGCCATAAAGGTCATACTCGTCGGCGTCTTCAATCTTTACCTGAATAATGTCACCCGCTTCAATATCCGAATTCGGCTGGATAAATACATTGCCGTCGATTTCTGGCGCATCTGCTGCAGATCGCGCGACAATTTGCTCTGTGTTAGCTTCATCCACCAACACTTCAACTACTTTACCAATTTTTGCTTGCAGCTTTTTCGTGCTTATTTTTTGCTGGGCTGCCATGAAGCGTTCCCTGCGCTCGACTTTTAGCTCTTCGGGTACAGGGTTTGCAAGCTCGTTGGCGGCTGCTCCATCTACCGCTGAATATTGAAAGCAGCCGACTCGATCCAATTGAGCAACTTGTAGAAACTGTAGGAGTTCTTCGAAGTCTGCATCGGTCTCTCCGGGGAAACCGACGATGAAGGTGCTGCGTAGCGTAATGTCAGGACATTGTTCACGCCAATTTAGAATCCTGTCGAGTGTCTTTTCTGTAGCAGCGGGACGTTTCATTGCCTTCAGTACATTTAAGCTTGCGTGCTGAAACGGTATGTCTAGATAGGGCAATATTTTCCCATCGGCCATAAGAGGGATAATTTTGTCCACGTGAGGGTACGGATAAACATAGTGCAATCTAACCCAGATGCCTAGCTGGGCGAGTGCCTCGCAGAGGCCCTGCATGCTCGCCTTAACCGGTTGTCCTTGCCAAAAGCCGGTTTGATATTTGGTGTCCACTCCATAGGCACTAGTATCTTGCGAGATTACCAGCAACTCTCGTACACCTGCATTCGCTAGCCTTTCTGCTTCATCAAGGACGTCTCCAACGGGTCGGCTAACGAGATCGCCACGCATAGAGGGAATAATGCAGAAGCTGCAACGGTGGTTGCAGCCTTCAGATATTTTTAAGTAGGCATAATGCCTTGGGGTTAGTTTTATTCCATGAGCAGGTACGAGATCGATAAAGGGATCATGAGACTCATTTTGTGGAAGGAAATTGTGAACCTGATTAACGACCTGCTCATAGGCGGCGGGGCCCGTAACGCCTAGTACTTTCGGGTGCGCATTGGTAATGATTTCTTTCTGAGCACCTAGGCAACCTGTTACGAGCACCTTGCCATTCTCCGCGATAGCCTCTCCGATCGCATCCAGAGATTCTTGTTTTGCACTGTCTATAAATCCACAGGTGTTGACAACGACCAAATCGGCATCGTCGTAGCTGGGCACGATATCGTAGCCCTCGGATTTAAGTTGCGTGAGGATGCGCTCGGAATCTACTAGGGCTTTTGGGCAGCCGAGAGAAACGAAGCCGACTTTATTACTTGATGGCATGTGCGGTGGGGCCTGCTTGAATGCTGGGGGCGGGAGTATAGCCAATTCAGAAGTGAATTGGCATGTGCTGATCCCTAGCTTTTAGCTTTTCGCTTTGAAGTGCTCTCTTTCCTGTTCTACCAATATGCGCCTTAGAATCTTCCCTGAGGCCGCCTTGGGAATTTCCGAGACGATGTCTAGCAGTCGAACCTTCTTATGGGGGGCAACTCGCTCTGCAACCCACTGCATGATTTCTTCTGGAGTGATTGGCTCCTTCAGGACTACGAAGGCTTTTGGGACCTCTCCAGCTTCCTCATTGGGGCTTGGGATTACTGCGGCGTCGGCGATCGATTCATGACTAAGCAGCAGGGCCTCTAGCTCGGCTGGCGCGACTTGGTAGGCCTTGTACTTAATCAGCTCCTTCAGACGGTCGACGATGTAGAAGAAGCCGTCGTTATCGGCATAACCAATATCGCCGGAGTGAAACCAGCCGTCTGCATCGATTGTTTGCGCCGTCGCTTCCTCATTGTTCAGATACCCGGCCATGACATGCGGGCCGCGGATTAATACTTCGCCTCTTTCATTGAAGCCAAGCTCTGCGCCGGTTTCGGTATCAATGATCTTGGAGAGTGTATTTGGCAAGACGGGTCCCACAGCGCCAGTCTTGTCAGCGGCCTCTGCGGCGGGATTGACATGGCAAGCGCCAGCTACCTCGGTCAGGCCATACCCTTGATAGATCTGGCAGCCCAGTCTGGTAGAGCAGGCTCTCTCTAGCTTTTCCCCTAAGGGGGCGGCGCCGCAGCCGATGACTTTTACGCTCGAAATATCATAATTGTCAACAGAGGGATGTTTCGCTAGTGCGAGTACGATTGGTGGCACGAGGTTTAGAAAACTAATCTTATAATCCTGCACGATTTGCAGGAATTGTTCGATATCGAAGCGTGCCATGGTAACTAAGGTAGCGCCTCTATAGATGGCTAGGTTGAGGATCAACACCATGCCATAGATATGAAAGAAGGGCAGCACACCGATCATGCTGTCGTTCTCGTCTATGGGATTAGGTTGGCAGGAAAGCACCATATTCGCGATTAGGTTCTCATGAGTGAGCATCACACCCTTTGATAGGCCAGTCGTACCGCTAGAGTAAGGCAGAGCAACCAGATCGGTTTTTGGATCAATCGCTACCGAAGGCGCTTGGCCTTCATTGTTGAGGAGGTCGGCGAATGCGCTAACGCCTTCGATGTCGCTTGCATCGCCGAGAACGAATATCTCCTCTATTTTAGTCTCTGCCGCTGCGGGTAGGGCACGGTCTAAGAACTCCGGCACCGTGAGTAAGTAGCGTGCATTCGAGTCTTTGAATTGGTGGACAAGATCGCTAGTTGAATAGAGCGAATTTACAGTAGTGTTAATTCCGCCGACGGAGGCAACACCGAGGAATACGACGGCATATTCCGGCATGTTTGGAATAAAGATGGCAAATACGTCACCCTTCCTAAAGCCACGTTGATCCAGCCCGGCAGCGAAGTGTTGAATCTGTTTAGCTAGTTGCTTATAGCTTAGCGTCCTGCCGGAAGAGCCCTCGACGAGGGCAGGTTTGTCTCCCAGCTCTGCCGCACGCGTAAGCACGACCGAGCATAGATCAGCATCTGGAATTTCTAAATCTGGATGTTTGCTCTTGAATATCACGCGTTGTTTCTCCTTTGATAGATGGCCATCAGTTGAGTAGATGTCAAGAGAGTACCTTATGACAGCGAGAGCAAAAGCTCAAATTGAATACTGGTCAGATAGGCCTGAGGCCCCTTAGTAGAAGAAAGAATTTCCCACAAGATTTTAATCTTCTGGCGACAGCAAATAGCGCCACAGAATCGATCTAGATAAGCCTTCTCCATGAACCCGGCACGACAATTTTTTAGATGCACATTGTTCTTGTTCTACCCCCAACCATTAAATAGCACTGTGCTACCTCACCATATAACGATTCGCTCGAAGCTTGGCATTGTTGCGAATGTTCATATAGAACAATGAATAGTCGAGCATGTGATAGATACCACTAGTATCCACTGTGCCTCCCTTATCTAATTCTGACCCTTTTTGATCCTGCACATACAACCAACCGTTTCTGCATTGGGCCCAAGTGTGCTGCGGCAGCGGTGCAGGTAACGCCTTGAACATCTGTGCCGTTGACGCATCTTCACCCTTGCCAATTCCCGCGTTATAAGTACCCTCGGGAAACACTGCGCCCACATTCTTCTCAGCGGTAACCAGCTCTTCATCAACCTGCCAACTAAGTGGGTTGGTACACAGGCTGTCTATGGGGCGGGTTAAGTCAAAAAAATCGGTAGGGGCACCTTCGGCCATCGTGTCCCAATGGACAACACAGTTAAGTTGCTCTGCGTCTGCACAAGCAGAAATATTTTCCATTGAATTAAGTAAGTTGTGAGTTGCAGGCATCACAATGCCGCCGATCAAATAAGCTGCCACCATGCGATTGCGCAATTCGCTGGCATCCACGATTTCTTTTAGGAGCCGCAATGCGTGGTGAGTGCCCTGACTATGGCTGGCGATGATAAAGGGCCTGCCTTGATTATAATGCTCAATGAAATAAGCAAATGCCTGCTTTACATCTTCGTAAGCAAAACTCAATACACTGTCACGCAGGTCCGTCTCACCAAAATAAGAAACGATGGTCGCTTCTCGATATCTAGGTGCATAAACATTGCAACAACCATTATAAGCGCTGGCTTGATTCGCCATCATCCATAATGTGTTTTCTTCTGTACCTGAATTTGGGTCCATTGGTGAAGTCCAAGTATTTGACCTAATGAAGCCTGTTGGATGAATAAAAAATGTATCTACTGGTTGCTCGCCCTGAACAACTTCCTCAACACCCATCGGCACCAAATCTGCTGGATCATTTTTACCCGGTAGCGCAGCCCAATTAACTGAGTCACTGTAATCTGGCGCAGCCACGGCAGTGCTGGGATCAAATTCGTCCGCCGGTTGACTGTAAGCCAAAAAAGCCCGAAAGGCTAAATCGCCGCCATAACCCGAGTAATAGAGACCAATTAATGCCACCGTAATGGTTCCAATACCAATACCTAAAGATTTAATTATTTTCATTCTAAACCTCCTAGTCGAATTCAAGATTTGAAACTTCAAAAGCGAATCTTAATCAAGCTCGACATATGAATAGAAACTGCATAACACTAATGAATCATGCTGAGTTTGGGGGGCTAATTTCTTACCGTTTCATAAGTGGGCGCAGTCGGGTGTGCGGTAATGCTAGTCGGTTCAGAGATCACGCCCTCCATTATTGGACCAAGGCTCGCGGACTTTATGACTTTCATATTATCTCGATAAACAACCGCGTTGCCGAACAGCTCAAAAGCAACTCCCTCCTATAGACCGCATATTTGATTGGAGGAGTATGTAAAAAATTTGTCATAGAACGGCCGGAAGAGGGACTGCGGCTACTCTGCAATAATGACCCCATTATTTTTGGCATATTTATCCCACTCTGCAATCATTTCGATGCGTTTTTCGGGTTCTATTTCGCTAAGATCAGTACGTTCTGCAGGGTCATTTTTAATGTTGAAAAGCTCCCATTCGCCGGTGCCGAAGCGGCCGGGTATTAGGACGGATTTCCAATCGCCTTTTCGCACCGCTCTGCGGTTATCAAGCTCCCATGCAACGACATCGTCTGCTCCATGGATGACCTCGCTCTCCCCATTTAAAAAAGGCAGCATTGATGAGCCGGTGTAAGGACGAACCTGTCGTCCTTTATAGTCTGTGCCGGGATGTTCTATCTCTGCCAGATCAAGGAAAGTGGCGGGTAGATCAAGCACAGTAGTGAACTGGTTATTAAAGGTTCCTGCTATAGCCTCGAGCTTGCCGGGGTAACTTATAATCGCCGGTACCTTAAGACCGCCATCGGACGAAAAGCCTTTAAACATGCGCATGGGGGCTGTGCTGGCACGGGCCCAGTGTGGGCCAAGGTAGACGTAGGAATTTATTTTGCCAATATTTTCAAAACTATTATCGAAATTTTCATCGATCCAGTCCTGTGGAAAGGCGCGCGCCATACCAGGGCCAAAACCTTGGGCACCATTATCAGACATAAAGATGACGATGGTATTGTCGCGTTGGCCAGATGCATCGAGATAGTCGAGCACTCGACCAATATGGTAATCCATGTTGTCGACCATGGCAGCATAGGTTTCCATTTCGCGGGCATCAATTTGCTTTTGCTCGTCGCTTAAATTGTTCCAAAATTCCGTTTCAGGATAGGCCGGTTCGGATGCAATATGGCCGGGTTCTATAAGGCCGATTTGTTCAAGTGACTTCAAACGGTTTTCGGTAAGCGCGTCGTAGCCGTCGTCATATTGGCCTTTATATTTATTAATATATTCTGCAGGCGCCTGAAGCGGCCAATGCGGTGCGGTGTAAGCAAGATAGGCAAAAAATGGATTGTCATCATCTTCGTCAGATTTGATGTATTCAAGCATCTTATCGGTATAAAACCGGCTTGAGAAAAAATCATCTGGAAGCTCAGTTCGGGCACCATCTTCACGGTACCAAGATGTGTCATGATCAGTAGTCAAGGCCGCATCATCAAAATGACCGCCGCCTCCTTGAAGTAACGCGTATGAGCGTTCAAAGCCACGCGCCGCTGGTGACTGGTCATCGTCATATCCCAGGTGCCATTTACCAGTCATGTAAGTATGGTAGCCAGCATCCTGAAGTAATGACGAAACCGTGACTACATTATTATTCAGATAACCTTCATAGCCGGGTTGGCCAAGCTGGTTAGAGGCTTGATCATTGAACTTGGTTCCCATGCCACCCACATGACTGTCTACCCCACCCAGCAGCATTGTTCGGGACGGCGAACAAGCGGCAGCAGCATAAAAATTGCTCATTTTTAGCCCACCAGCGGCGAGAGCGTCGAGGTTAGGAGTCGATATTTCACCACCGAAAGCACCAATGTCTGAATAACCGAGATCATCAGCGACGATCAACAGGATGTTGGGCCGGGTTTCTGTTGGCAGCACTATATCGAGCTCTGTCTTAGCATTGCCGCAACCAACGAGCACTAGTGATATCAGATATAGCGGCAAAATATTTTTCATTTTTGTCTCCTGAGGCGTCCTAATTGAATTCTAACACGAGTCTAATGGAGGCATGGGTTTCAAAATGCGTTCGTTAGTATAGCGGCATGACGTATGTCCGCACCTTTTTTTGATCGATAGAGATAGGTTAAACTGCATTTCAGGTAACATGCTATTCACGAATCTCTAGCAGCCAAGAATTCCAATCTCACTAGTGTGTTCGCCCAACCATAATAATAGTATTTGCGATGCTGGTACTGGTATGAACATATACAAAACTGGTGATAACATTGCAGCCAGCGTCATTAGACGGTGCTATTTAAAATGCAGAGTACGGATATTCTTCACGTGCATATTGGGATGATACGCGGGTGATAGTGGATCTCTTAAATCAATAAATAAATCGGGTGAGTTAAGATGAATATTAAACTACTCATATCAATTTTCGTATTAGTATTGGCTTGTTCTTCAATGGTTTCGCATGCACAAAAACTCGATCTTGATAATGAAGCCGATCAAAAAATGCTGGCAGAAAGTTTTATTATTAATTTCAATGAAGCAATACCAATTTCGGCTATTAGAGCAAATGATATCTCCGAAAAAGTTGCCTATCAAATTGCCGACCTATATGTCGCGGAATTGATTAAACAGGAAGGAGAGGTTGCAGGGTATAAAATTGGCACGTTTGCTAAAGGTGAATATGACAATGGACCGATTAATGGTCTAGCTGGACCTGTTACCGCAGTAATGTTCTCTAAAAGCATACATGATAGTGGGGCTCATATTTCCGTTGATTGTTGCAATATGAGTTTTATCGAGGCTGATTTTGCAGCTGAGGTAAAAAGTGATGCAATTAACAATGCAGAAACAGATTTGGAAATTCTTGCGGCTCTTTCTGGTTTCCGCCCTTTCATTGAAATGCCCGATATAATTCAGCCGTTTGAAGGCGGCTCAAATGTTGGCGGGATAGCAACAAATTATGATGTTAGAAACGCAATTATTGGCGAACTTATAGAGAGTCGCGCAACTCCGGAATGGATTGAAAAACTAAATAATTTTAGTTTTTCAATGACAAATGAAAGCGGAGAAATTCTTGCTAAAGGTTCTATTACAGATGCATATGAGCCGATTTACCGCGTAAGGCATCTACGTGACCGGCTACTAAAACGTGGCAGGCCATTGCAAGAAGGTGATTTGCTATCGCTGGGTAATATGGGGGCAATCAGACCATTAAAGCCAAATTTATATATGGATGCGACAATACGCCCAATATTTCGAGGGAACATAGCCACAGTAAGCTATATAGGGCTTGACCCGAAGGGGCCTGTGAAAGTTAGTGTGGTAATTGATCGAACGCCTGATTAATTTATATCCAACAATTTCAAGATCGCATTAACGGGGTATAGCTCAACTCCGGCCAGATCTCTATAGTTCATGACGCGCTTTTGGCGAAAAAATGACGAACTATAACAACCGGTAATCTTTCTGAAAAATTTCACTTCTTAGTCGAGGCTAACTTATTAGTATCCTCTTTTTTCTGCAGCCGAGGGGTTTTATCGTTTGGTAATAGGACGAAGTTACCATGGTTTAAACGATTTAGAATTCCAAAAGCCGATGTGTTAACTTGCTATTTTATTAGTGTGCCCGTTCGATTCGTTCGATTGGCTAAATGGGAAAAGTAATGAGAATTACAATAATATTTATTGCAATAATTCTGCTCGTAACCGGGTGCAACCGAGAACCAGAAAAGAGAGAGGGATCGGCTTTAGACCCGAGGCCAAATATATTATTAATTGTTGCGGATGATTTGGGGTATGGCGATATTGGGTTTAACGGTAGTGAAATAGAAACTCCCAATTTGGACTTACTTGCAAATTCAGGAATGCGCTTCGATCAGTTTCATACGCTCCCAACCTGTTCGCCAACTCGTTCAATGTTACTCACCGGAGTAGATAATCATTTGAACGGATTGGGTACGATGAAAGAAGATAGGCTACCTCACCATGAAGGTTTGTCTGGTTATCAAGGATATTTGAATGAAAGCACGGTGACGGTTGCGGAACTACTTCGTGATGTTGGTTATCAGACATATATGTCCGGAAAATGGCACCTAGGCATGGAAGAAGGGGGCTTTCCATCTGCAAAAGGGTTTTCAAAAACATTTGCCTTGCTCAATGGGGGTGCTAATCATTTTAACGATTTAGGGACCAACACTAATGTTCCAAAGGCGAGCTATACTGAAGATGGCGTTCCTGTTAAACGGCCAGAAGGTTATTCCAGCGATCTATTTACGGATAAATTGCTGGGCATGATAGAGGGGGGCGAGAAACAAAGCCCGTTCTTTGCCTACCTGTCATTTACTGCGCCGCACTGGCCCGTTCAAGCCCCACAAGACGTCATCAGTAAATATGAGGAGACCTATGCAAAGGGCTGGGATGATGTTCGTAATAAACGTTTCGAGCGCATGAAGAGCGCGGGTTCAGTGCCGCAAGATTTGAAATTACCTGCGCGATTAGATGATGTTCCTGCCTGGAGTACACTATCCGACCGCGAAAAGAAAAACGAAGCGCGAAAGATGGCGATTTATGCTGCCATGGTCGATAACCTAGACGCCAATATTGGCCGCGTTATGCAATATCTAGAGCGCCAAGGAAAACTAGATAATACTATTGTTATCTTTATGTCTGACAATGGAGCTGACCCTTACGATAGAACGCAGAGAAATGTCTACCAAGAGTATTTTACTGCCACGGGCGTTAATAATGAATACGAAAATATGGGGGCCGCAAACTCGTATTTATTTCAAGGTTTAGGATGGGCTCAGGTAAGCTCAGTTCACCTAAAGCACTACAAGTTTTTGCTAAGTGAAGGCGGCACGCGAGCGCCATTGTTAGTTTACAAAAAAGGGCTCGTTAGTGACAAAAACGTGCTAGATCAGTTTGCTTCGGTAGCCGATATTACACCTACTCTACTAGAGTTAGCTGGAGCACAACATCCAGGCACCGAATATCAGGGTAAGCCGGTTTTTGCTATGCGCGGGCGTTCTCTTGTTGATTATATGAGTGGCCGATCTGACAGCGCTTACGCTTCGGATGAGGCAGTCGCATTTGAGCTGTTTGGTAATGCCAGTATCTACATGGGTGAATGGAAGGGCGTGCGTCTACGAGAGCCCTGGGAGCCTGCTAACTGGAAGCTCTATAACTTAGTTAATGACCCTAGCGAATTGATTGATCTTAGCTTGAATGAGCCAGAAATTTTAAAAGTATTGCTTGATAAATATAGGATTTATGAGGAAGACAACGGCGTTGTTGACGAGCCAAGTGAGGTTACTGCGTATCCAGCCGTTCCAAGGTATCAGGGCCTTAGTAACTAGATTTTTTTAAATATCGGTACAGGTAGAGCATGCCAAATACACAGCTTTCAGAATTTTCCAAAAATGCGTCTTCAGGACAGTCATTTCTATAGGCATTCTCATAGTATCCTTAGGCTGTCTGCTTATTTATTTAGTGTGTCTGTTGATGTAATTTGGCAACGTTTTATGAACAGAATTTCGAGGCTTTTCTTCAGCCAGTGTTTTTTATCATCTTAGTCGGCTAAATAGGAATTTTAGCTCTTAAAAGAATTTCTCACTTCAGTACACAGGGAGTAAATCGAGTAGGGATAGAGTATGGCAGACTACACAAACAAGGCCGAAACTAAGAACTAATTTACCGATTAGGGGTTTGCCCACTATTCCACAATCCATTCCTGGGAAAAGTATTTTGCTTTTCTTTAACATGAGAGGCGGGATTATCAGTGCAAGTATAGCTAAGGTCAGACCAGCAAAACCTATGGCGAAGATAAACCCATCAGGGAAGAATGTGCCACCGACAATAGGCGGAAGAAACGAGATTAGCGCAGTGAAAAACCTACCCTTTGGTGTATCCGCAAACCCAAATTTATCTCGGATGAAATCGAATAACCCTAGACTGACGCCCAAAAATGAAGAAACCAGCGCACAGTTCGCGAACCAATTTAAAATTTGTAAAGTACCACTCGTTGAGTTTTTTGCATTCATTGCGCCCACTAGTAAATCTATATTGCCGCCCTGGGCCGAAATTTCACCAAAATCGAGCCTGGGTACGTTTCCGAAGGACACGATCAAGAAAACCAGGTAGACGAGCACGCATATCACTCCAGCTATTAAGATGCTCGATTGAACTCGCTCTACATTCTTATCGTAAAAGCTCATCAAACTTGGGACGCTACTTTGAAAACCAAATGAAGTAAGAAAGAAAGGAAGTGCGGCAAAAATATAATAGAAATAGGGAGTTTCGCTTTCTTTAGCGGGCGGAGAAAAAAGCAATGCGATGTCCACCCCTGCGACTAGATTCGACATCGCCAACACAAAGGTAATTACTATTCCAATAATCAAAACGATGAGAACTCGTGAGACAAACAGGGTGCTGACCCAAACAATTACAGCCAGAGGAACCGCGAATAACAAACTGCCGGCATATTGAGGCAAGCTCTGGCCCAGCCAAGGCTCTAATGAAAGAGAAACAATAGCACCTCCGCCGCTGATGTACGCATAGTCAAGGATGTAGAGTAAGAAAGCGAAGAGAATGCCATTCGCCACATTCCAAGTAGGGCCAAGAGTATTGTAGACCAAGGTGTCAAAACTGGCGCCAGCCTCAAAGTTTATTGAAGTCCTCATTATCATCAAGCTCCCGCACACCATTGAGCAGACTCCCAATATCATGGCGAGAAGTGTCCATGTAAACCACATCCCGGAAGACACTATAGGCAGCGAAAATATGCCCGCTCCAATCGCCGTTCCCACACAAATAGCGACACCGCCCAAGACGGAAGTGGGTTGTGATTTTTTCTTGGCTAGTGAATTGATAAGTATGTCCTCTTTTCTAGCTTTATTAATGCTTGCTATTTTTAGTTGCTAAGTTGTTCAAAATTTACCCTTAAATTTGTAGGAGGGGAAAAATCAATAAGAGCATAACTAGAAACGTCCGCAGCAAACCTTCATTTTGTCACCTGTGACTGCAGAGCTTAGATCGGAAGCGTAAAATAATGCTGCTCTAGCAACCTCATCCGGGCCAACCCACCGTTTAAGAGCAGCTACATCGGTGTAGTTTTCTTGTTCGATCTCTTTCATCGTCCGATTCTCAGCTTCAGCACGGTTTTGTAAAATCGACTGCATGTTGGCACCCGACACAGCACCAGGCATCAATGCATTGACCCGGATATTGTGTGAGCCTAGCTCACGGGCCATGGTTTCAGTGACTCCGATTAAGGCAAATTTGGAGGCCACGTAGGCTGATCGCATTGGGTAGCCTTGTATACCCATCAGCGAAGACATATTGATAATAGAGCCCGCTTGCTGCTTGATCATTACTTTGGCGGCTTCTTGCAAGCAGTATATAGCGCCAACTAGGTTAATGTTCATACATTCAAGCCAGGCGTGCATATCTACCTCAGCAACTGAGGCGATGGGTCCAGGGCCGCCGGCGTTGTTTAGCAGTATGTCGACCTTCCCCGAAATTTTGATGACTTTCTGGAACAGGTTCTGTACCTGTCCTTGATCGGACACATCGCACACAATGGCGTGACCGCCTATGTCTGCAGCCACGGTTTCAATTTGTTCTCTTCGGCGACCAGCGACCACGACTTCCGCGCCCTCTTGAGCAAATAAGCGCGCGGTCGCTTCCCCTATGCCACTGCCACCTCCCGTTATCAGTGCTAACTTGCCATCTAATTGACCTGCAGGTTTTGTATCGCTCATGTTACTGCCTCGGGGAAATCTCTCCCAGGATCAAACAAGGGTAGTTCAGTTGTTCGTTCAAGAATGTAGTCCCCCATTAGCTTGCCTATGTACGGCCCAATGGTGTAGCCCCCGCGTACGCAGCCTAGAACGAACACATCCTCATAGCCCGGCAGTTTGCCCGCGAGTGGATAAAAATCTGGAACATTTGCCTCGAACCCAGTCCATGAACGTAATATTCGAGCATCCTTAATGGCCGGAAGGACATGTCTGGCGAGTGCTAAATTTGAACGCAACGAGTCCGTGTCAATCTGTCCACGCCCTTGCTCTGGTGTGCCGTGACCTTGCCAGCCGCCACCGATCAACAAAGTACCGTTGGCTTTTTGTTTCAGTGTTAGCAGCCCAGTGGCATGGCCAATCACAGAGCGCGTCAACATCGGCAGCCTTTCAGTGATAGAAACCGTATTAATGCGTGCCCGTACAGGAAGCTCAACACCCATTAAGGCTGAGAGAGATTTTAACCAAGCGCCGGCTGAGAAGAGCAATTTTTTTGCTTTGACGGCAGTATTAGCGGAACGAATCACATACCCATCATTACAGGCTTCAACACTAAGCAGCTTGAAATTTTCCCGATATTGCACACCCTGTTGCTTTAACCTAGCTCGATAAAATTGGCCTGTTAGGGAGGAATTCGCATATCCATCTTCCGCGCAATAGCTAGCTGCTACAACTCGATCAGCTAAATTAGGTTCGGCCTCTCTGAGCACACTGTTTGAAACAAACTCGATTGGCGCACCTGCCTCAGCTTTGAGACTCATTCGCTCGTGCAATAGCTCTGCTTCGTGGTCGGTGAAAGCAAGCGTGTACCCCCCTGTTTTCTTAAAGCCAACATCATCTCCCATAGATTCCCATTCTTGATGGCCGCGAATCGCATAGGGCATTAGCTTTACCCGTTTGATCTGTAGGCTAAGTGTGCCGGCATTTACACCAGATGCCCCCTGGCCTATATCGCCTTGATCGAGCACGATGGGTTTCATGCCTCCTTCAGCCATTTGCAAAGCAGAGGCGCATCCCATGATGCCGCCTCCAATACAAGCTATGTCGTAGATTTCTTTCACAGTGGTGCGGGCTTTGAAATGGGAAGATCAGAGTAATTGAAATCCCCTGCTAGGGTGTTCACAGAGACCGGCCTTAATGGCGGGCGGGCTGTAGGTGGTACAATTTCGTTCACCGGGCAGCTTTTTGCTTTGGCAATCAAATCGGTTATTGCTGTCTGACAAAATTTACCTCCACAAAGTCCCATGCCAGCTCGAACTCCGGATTTGACTGAGATCGTGCTCTGCGCGCCAAGAGATATCTCTTCTTCTATCTCCGCACGAGTAACGCCCTCGCAGCGACAAACCACAGTTTGTGCTGTGGTCAGTTTGGTCAGACCGGGACGGGGAATGCTGAGTTTGCTCATAGCTTCACCAAACGAAGTAGCCTTCGCATGTTCTCGGCGCAGTTTTTCTATAGGGTGACTAATCTTTGCTCCAAGAAACGCGACAGCGGATAACCCTGCTAGCTTGCCATGAGTTTCTGCTGCCAGTGATCCTCGAATGCCTGCCCCGTCACCACAAATAAAGCATCCATCGACATTTGTGCGACCGTCTAGTTCTTGTTTTGGAACCCAACCACCTAAATCGCTGTTGTGTTCTAAGGAAATACCGACAAGTTGAAATGGTTCAAAGGCCGGGATCAGACCACTTCCCATGCTTACACAGTCACAGTCGATGAATTTGGGTTCGCCTTGAGGTGTCCAGTCTTTACGGATTTTCTTAAACTCTACCCGTGACACACTGGATTTGCCTTCTACGCGGGTCACAGTGTGACCCCAATAAACGGGTATCCGGTTAACATAGAGAGCAATGATCCACCGCAGACCGCGAAAAAGTAATCTGGGGCGGAAGAGCATAGCCGGAAGGGCTTTCATCCAATCAAGAAATGTATTGGATGTCACAACCGCCGAGATTTTTCCTCCCAATCGCTGCTGTTCGGCGGCCACAAAAAATACTAGTGGCCCAGTTCCGGAAACAACCATTTTCGATCCGATTGGGATGAGGTCTTGCTTGAATATCGACGTTGCAGCAGCCATTCCTAACACACCCGGCAGAGTCCAGCCGGGAATAGGCTGGACATATTCACGCGCGCCGGTCGCAATCACCAAGGAGCGGCAATTAAGAAAACAAGAAACGCCAGCGTTCTCATAATGAATCACAAACGCGTCTTCGCTGCGCTCGATATGCCATACGCGGACCCCCCCTAAATGGGAGACATTGCTTTGAGAGATGGCGTTTCGAATCAACCCTCCGGCGACAGATTCAGGTGTGCGTGGCGCATTCAAGATCGCTCGGCTTTTCTCGCGCCATACCTGCCCACCCGGACTGGCTTGCTCGTCTAACATAACCACGCTTAAATTATACTCGGCAGCGATCAATGCCGCATTACAGCCAGCAGGACCGGCACCAATAATAGCAATATCTATATCAGTGATCATTCACTCAATTACCTTCTAAGAGAACTTACATGCAAACCTTGCGACACCTGCAATCGACAGCTTTCGATCGTCTTACCGTCGACCTGAACTACGCACTCTTGGCACAATCCCATGCAACAAAATAGGCCGCGAGGTGCTCCATCTGCCGGCGCATCCGATATATGTAATTGCTTAGCTCGCATTAATGCGGCGGCAAGGGATTCTCCCTCGTGTGCAAGCAAAGATTTTCCATCGAAGGTAAAATTTACCTTAGCGGTACGAACTATATCGTCCTCATGATTAGGCGCCAATTGGAACATTATTTATATCGAACTCCCAATTGGTCAAAAGTATTTTTGATGCGATCAATATCTTCGGTCGTTGCAGCCAGCACAGGGTCTCGTGGCACTCCTGCTGGCAAACCAATAAGATTCAGAGCGGCCTTAAACCCGGCGGGCCACGTTGCTATGCCCATGAGCAATTCATACAGGGAAGTCAGTTGGTTATGTGCATGACGATACGCTTCCTCCGACTCATTCCTGCCCGCTTTTGCCATATCAGAAGGCAACATATCAGTAAATTCTGGCCCTGTTGCGATGAAACCCGCCGCTCCGAGGGCGAAGTTTGGCAAGATAAAATGACATGGTCCAGTCATCACCGATAGCTTATTTCCCAGTCGCGATAAAAGCTTAGTGTGATGGAAAAAGTCCCTCTCACTCTCTTTAATACCTATCACGTTGTGGTGATTAGTCAGGGATTCGATTTGGTCGACACTCAAGGAGAATCCAGCTCGGCGTGGTGAGTTGTACAATACCAAAGGTAATTTGGTTGCGGCGGAAACCTGATCAAAGCGATGCATGACCTCTCGATCACTGGCCTTCAATACATAGGTTTGGGGCATACTAAGTAAAACGTCTACACCGCTATCTTCTGCTGCTTTGATGTAATCCAGAGAAGAGTCGATGGTTGGTGCAGATATCCCCATCATGATCTTGACTCGCCCACCGGATTTGTCCTTTGCGTGGCGAGCGAGTTGACCTCGTTCACTAGCAGATAACGCCCAGCTCTCACCATTATCACCTGCAATGCAGATGGTAGTTGCGCCACGCGCAATCAAAAATTCAAATATTTCTTCAAAAGCATCTAACATTATTTCGCCAGTGCTGCTGAAGGGAGTAACGATTGCTGGCACAAAGCCATGGAGGTCAGATTTATTCACGTATGTTTATCCCGTAATTTGAAGATTGGCTAGGAAAATGGTGCCTGTTTGCGCCTCTGTAATGTAAAGATCTGTCGGAGCTTCATTGTCAAACGCCACTGAGGTCGTCCACAACCCTTCGGGGACTCGAACAGTAAAAATAAGATCACCTCTGTCATCAAATACGTATGCTACACCCGCCTGTGCTTGTGCTACTGCCAACCAACCTAGTTTATTTGTAGCCAAACCATCGGGCCCTAGCCCGCCAGATAGCTGGAGATAAGTGCCTACCATTGGGGTGCCGCCGGTTGCATGCGACGCGGCAAAACGCCAGACTTGATTTGCACGAGTCGCTGCAACATAGACCCATTTCTCGTCACAAGAAAGACAGATGCCGTTTGAGTATGGGACGCAGTCCAGGACTAACTGCAAGTCAGAGCCTGATCGCATGCAATACACGCGACCGGTGGAATCACTAAGCGACGTTCTTCCGCTGTCGGTAAACCAAAGGGTTCCATCAGCGGCTACGCACATGTCGGATAAGCCAAGAAAAGGTTGATTCTCTAAACCTTGACTTATGACGCTTATCTTAGAGCCTTCAGAGAGCTGCAGGACACCGAGATCATAATCAACGGCGACGTGCGTTCCATTTGGCATGATTCTCATAGAATGAATGGCACTGCCTGTTTCATGAACGACCTGCCAGTCACCATTTTTCGTAATACTTAGCACACGACCATTCGCGACGTCGGTAACAATCATACAAATTTCTGCACCATTGTTTACTCCAGGTTGCCTAGCAAAAAAAGCACCTTCGAGAAACGAATCAATATGCTCGCCTGGCCTTGTCATCTTGGCCCATTCTGAGAGCTCACCCTTATTGCGAAACTCATCGGGGAGGCTGTATGCCCGAGTTGCTGTTAGTTGAGTTGTCACTGAACGACACCTTTTTTTAAGTACTCTTTTATCACCTGATCTTCGAAACCAAGCTCAGACAAAATGGATGCCGTATTTTCACCCAGTCTTGGTGCTGGTGTCCGGAGTTCAGGCCCTCCATAGCTCATTTCGAATGCGGCAGTGGGAAGCATGAGCCCATCCTCTGCTGAACGACTGAAATATTGGCGCTTATCAGAGATGCTCGTTTTTACTGCGTCGGCCAATGAGATAACAGGCTCTGCAGGTATGCCGGCTTCATCCAAGAGAGTCAACCACTGTGAGTTGTCCTTGTCCGAAAAAACTTGCTCCAATAACTTTTCAAGTGTCTCTGCACACTCTCTTACGTCTTCCCAATTGCTAATAGCTTCCAGTAGGGCGATGTCGTAACCATAATCTTTCAGGCATCTCCCGAGTTTGCGATACTGTGATGGCTTGAACGCACCTAGCATAATACGGCCATCTCTTGTGTCATACGAAAGAATACCTGCCTCGGCAGCTTTTTCCGCCTCAGGCGCGTGCAGAGCCGCTGCGGCCTCTGGAGCCATCATAGTCAGCGCCACTTCAACCATAGAGGCCGATATGTAACAGCCCTTTCCAGTGCGGCCTCGCTGGATAACTGCGGCCAGGATCGCAAATGCAGCCGAGTATCCAGCTGCGTAGTCGACAAAGGAAACGGGTGGTTTTTGACCTCGGCACTGATCGACAATGCCGGAAGTCGCCTGAATGGTATTGTCATACGCACCCTTATTGGAGCGAGGACCTGAATCTCCATACCCAGACATAGAACAGTAAACAAGACGTGGGTTAATCTTGCTTAGTTCATCAAACCCTAAATCATTGAGCTTCATAAACCCATTTTTATAGTTCTCTACTAAAATGTCGCAGTCTAAAATAAGCTGAAGCAGAATCGCTTTTCCCTCCTCCGAGCCAACATTCAATGCTAGTGAGCGCTTGTTTCCTCCTTGTACCTGGTAAGTTAGTCCAAGTCCTTGGGAGTTAAGTTCAGGAATAGGGCCACGACTACGGGAGCAATCAGGACTTTCAGGAAGTTCAATCTTAATGACATCCGCTCCCAGGAGGGCCAATTGATAACCACAATAAGGGCCAGCCAACACCTGAGTTAATTCGATGACCTTGAGGCCACTTAGAGCACCTAGTTTATGTTGCTCAGTGTTTTGATTCGGTTTACTCAAAGCAATTGCTCTCTATTAGTGTATGGTTCATAACGACTTTAAATCTTGTTGCTCATTCTTGTATCCGGTCCGATTATTTGAAAAGAGCGAGGTACACTAAATTAAAAATTTATTGCATTTCACTTTGCTTATTTAACATTGCTGGGTTGTATTCTAGAGTTTGATATATCAAAATATGTTTATTATATAAAATAAATTTGCGGTGTCAATTATGTCTGCGCTATTTCATCGAAGCCTGCATACGAGCTTACCAAACGCCGTCAAAGGTGAAGGGAATTACCTTATAGATGAGACGGGGAAAAAGTATCTAGATGCCTGTGGCGGGGCGGCTGTCTCATGTTTGGGCCACGACTGTCCCCCTGTAATATCTGCAATAAAAGAGCAAGTCGATAAATTGTGTTTCGCGCATACCGGTTTTTTTTCGAATAAACCGTCTGAAAAACTAGCTTCCTGGTTGGTGGATCATGCGCCTGATGGCACTGGGGCCGGGGGTGTGATGTTCCTAGGCAGCGGCTCGGAGGCAATGGAAGCCGCGCTGAAACTTGTGCGGCAATATCACTTGGAAAATGGCGAACAAGAACGATACAAAGTTATTGCGCGCAAACCTTCCTACCATGGCAATACTCTAGGCGCCCTAGCCACTGGCTATCACGAGACTCGAAGAGCACCTTACGATCCCTTGCTAAGAGAAACGCATTACATTGATGTGCCTTATCGGTACCGAATGATGTGGGAAGGCGAAACGGAAGCTGAGTTTGCAGCTCGTCTCGCCCGGCAGTTGGAAGAAAAAATTGAAGAATTGGGCGCTAAAAATGTCATGGCATTCGTCCTTGAACCAGTCGTTGGCGCCACCCTAGGATGCGTCACTGCGCCGAAAGCTTATTTTAAAATTATTCGAGAGATTTGTGATAAGCATGGCGTGCTCATTATTGCGGATGAAGTTATGTGTGGTATGGGCCGAACAGGCACTACCTATGCACTAGAACAAGAAGGCATTGTTGCTGACATAACCACACTCGCGAAAGGCCTTGGCGCGGGTTATCAACCAATTGCTGCCGTTCTTGCTACGGAAAAGATCATGTCGGTCATTTCTGAAGGTAGCGGAAAATTATGGAATGGCCATACATATATGTCTCATGCAGTCGCCGCCGCTGCTGCTCTTGCTGTACAAGAGTACATCAAGAATGAGAACTTGTTTGATAATATTCGAGTGCGTGGAGAGCAATTAGAACAGCACCTATGTAGTGTATTTTCCGCACATCCGCATGTAGGTGATATTCGTGGCCGGGGATTATTTTGGTCTATCGAACTGGTCGAAGATAAAGCCAGTAAAAAACCCTATGCAGCGACGCACCAAATTGCTGCGAAAATCGGTGCTGCTGCATTAGGATATGGAATGATGTGCTACCCATCTCAGGGCTGTGCGAATGGCATTGATGGTGACCATGTATTGCTTGCGCCGTCTTACACATCCACCGCAGACGAAATTACCACCATCGTTTCACTATTGGAGCTAGCAGTATCTGCTATCGTAGGAGACTAATTTAATGAATAACAAAGTCAGTATTACAATGTTTACTGTGGATAAGCTGACTAGATTTGAAAATAATCCCCTGCTGTTAATCACGTTAGAGGAAATCGCCACATGCGATGATGCAAGAAATACCGTAGGACTTAATTGGCTCTAAGGCTGAACAATGGTCCCGCAGTTAACAATAACCCAGTTCACGAGATATATTCAGAGCAGCTTTTTGGGTTTCAGGAAGGTAGATATCTTCAATTTGGGTAAAGTCAAAACTACTGTCGGGGCCAGAAATATTTACGCAGGCTGCTACTCGACCATCGTTATGAATGATAGGTACGGCAATGCTCGAGCCACCCGGTTCACGCACGCCTCTCGAGATCACATATCCTTTTTTTCTAATGTCCTCAACTCGTTGTTGCAACTGTTTGAGATTAACAGGCGTTTGTTTAGTAATAGGTTTCATGTTCAATCCCTTACAAAACTTCTTCAAATCAGAGCCGTTAAACCTGGAGAGCAGGCACCAGCCTATAGCAGATGCATAAGCCTCGACACGGATTCCAGTAACCATATTGGAAACAAATCCGGATCGGGCTTGATGGCTATCCAAGTACAAGACGACCTTGTCGTCCAAGACGCTCAGGTGCGCGCTAATTTCGGTGGCATCTCTCAATCTAGCGAGGTGTGTGCGAGCCAGTTCGGTGATAGGTTGCTGGTGCAGATAAGCAAATCCAAGATTCAAAACACGCGAACCCAAGGTGTAGGTCGGCTTTTGATCGACTTCTTTCAAAAAATCCATTTGGCGCAAGGTGTACACCACGCGAAAGGTCGACGATCGACTCAATCCCAATTGCTGTGCAATCATGCTGAGCGACATTGGTTCATCCGCCGCTCCAAGTATTTCCAGCACCTGCAATCCGCGTTGCAAGCCCGTCATAAAGTAAGCAGAGTGATTGGAAGATTGAGTCACTGGTCGAGCACGATACCGTATAGAATGTTTTATATATAAAACCACATTATAGAGACAATGACAATGAAACGAAGTACAGAATCTGTCTTATTAAAACCAACCAATGAAGATACGGTTGGTCCTTATTTCCCTATCAATTTTTCAGATCCTCTATTGGAGGACTTAACCCGGTTTGAAAGCGGAATTACTGGGCAGGCTCAAGGTGTACCTATTCTTTTGAAAGGACGATTACTTGATCGTTTTGGTGAGTTGGCGAATGGTACCTTGGTTGAATTTTGGCAAGCAAACGCTAAAGGTATTTATCGATCACCAAGACACGAAGGGAACTCTGATATTGATCCCTGGTTTTGGGGCTACGGTAGACTTCGGGCTGAGTCCGGTGAATTCGAATTCAAAACAATCATGCCCGGTCCATGTGCAGGTCGCGCCCCGAATATCACCATTACACTCTTCTCGGATGGTATCAGTCGGATCGTGACTCAAATTTTCTTTGCGGATCAAGCAAGCAACGTAACCGACCCTCTATTGCGATCCTTAAACAGTGAAGATCAAGAAAAGTTAAGTGCACGACACGAGGGTCAGACTGATTGCGGTGCTAAAATTTACACTATCGACATAGTTATGGCAGGGGAAAACGAGATTCCTTTTTTTGACGACCTTTTAAGGGAAGGAGAATAGGATAATGTCTAATATAGGCAGACAGCTGGAAATTGGTCCAACGGACAACACTTCAGATCAAAGAACGCCCCGAAAAAGACTGAGATTGATTCCTGAAACTGCTCGCGAGAGCTTCGTACCCTGTGTGCCGCAACGTGGCTTGTCCCGGCAAAATGAATGGGACTTGACTCGCATTGCACCAGATTTACAGCGCGCTGAGGGTATGCCAATTGAAGTAAGTGGAAAATTACAAAATGAACGCGGCACCCCCATAAGTAATGCCATGCTGGAAATTTGGAACGCCAATCACTTTGGACGCTATCGCCATATTGAAGATCACTCAAACTTACCCCTTGATGAGCGTTTCTTAGGCACTGGGCGTGTATTCACTGATAGTGAAGGCAACTATAAATTTTGGACTATAAGTCCGGGCGCCTATCTTGCTAGGCCAGATATTGGTCGGTGGAGGCCTAAACACATTCATATTTCGGTTAGTGGTGGCGGATCTCGTTTGATTACTCAAATGTATTTCCCCGACGAACCTAATAACGCGTCCGACCCTATGGCAATTCTGATGGGAGACGACTTTGAGAGAAACATCGGCAAGCCCTATGAAACACCAAAGATTGATGTGGACTGTGGTCTCAAGTTCGACATTGTTATAGGTGGACGCAATGCGGTGTATTTCGAGTGACCGAGAATTTGACCGCAACTAACGCAACTAAGAGATTGCTGAAGTATTTTTAGGATCAATCCAATTTTTTGGGCTGTTGCATTTCTACTCACTTCTACGTTGTAAGCAACCATTCTCTATTGAATTTTTTTGTGCAAGAACTTACTCTAATTAGAAATGCAAGAAATAGACTTATTGATAAATATTTAATTTTATAAATTATAATTCTAATTGAAAAAATACAGATGTACGATCAGGCAAATAAAGTTCATTTAATTTCCGTTCAAAACCGATACCTGTGAACCTTTAAAATTCCTCCAAATCTGCAATAACCCGATTCAGATGTTCCATAGCCTCATCGGTCGGCCCCGGATAATCGCCGACAACCGGCACATTGCCAATATAACCAATATCCTCAATCCCCTCCGGGCTGGTAAAGTAGCCACCGAACACAAGTCGCCGCAGTCGTGAGAAAAACTGAACAGCATGTTCAAACTCAGGCACATCACCCAGATCTCTATAGGCAATGTCTTCAACAATTTCGATCTGTTGAGCATCACTGGCAGCGACAAAGCTGCAACTGAAACGTCGGTCCGCTTCATTATCTAGCCATTGCAGTCCGTTTAGCATTTGCACCCGATCTCGATGCTGTGAAGAGTAGGGAGCGCTCACCCATTCATCAATAACATCCGGTACCCCTACCGCGGTAGCAGAAGGACCACGGTCATCCTGAGGGCAGATAATGTCGCTTAGAACGGCTACTTGATCTAATTGTGCAGAGGTTAGAGTTCTCGGCCAGGGAGCAGTGGGACTAATCATATTGGGATCGGTGCCATAGCCATTTTCGCTAATTACCGCGAAATCTAAATCAGGCCAATGGCTGGAGGGATCAACCACCATAGCTTCCGGCTCTAGCGTTTCACAGGCAACGGCGATGCCGCCAATCATCACCACGCTAGTCATTGAACCCATGCGTTTAAGACTTTCACGACGAGTCATTTTGGGGTTATAGAGAGTGCTCATGGGGCTTCTCCTGCAGTCATCTCTTCGGCTAAGTGAGTCGCGTTGCGCATAGCTAAAGTAAGAATAGTGAGTGTGCAGTTCTTATGGGGGTTAGAAGTGAAGACACCACCGTCCATAACATAGAGGTTGTCTACGTCCCAACATTGCCCCCACTGATTAACAACCGAAGTGGCCGGACTGTGACCCATCCTTGTAGTGCCGACTTCGTGAATGATTTGCCCGCCAGCCTTAATAGCCCGTTCTGGAGTGGCATCAGGGTTGTCAACAATCCCGCCCATGGCTTCGATGATTTTCTTGCCCCATTTCAGACCGTGAGCAACCTGATTCAGTTCTTGCTCGGACCATTTCCAATGAAACTTGAGAACTGGAATTCCCCACTTGTCCTTAACTTCTTCGTCGATTTCGCAATAGCAGTTTTCGCTTTGTACCATCTCACCGCGCAGAGATAAGCCGATACTCGTACCGAATAAATCCCTCACCTCATTCTTAGCTTGTTTACCATAGCCATCGACGTGACTAGCAACGCCCATACCGGGAGAGCCAAAGCCGCCGTCTACTTCAAAATGGTAGCCACGGGTAAAATTCAGCGAGCCATCCTTCTGGCCTTCATTGTCCCACCAGGGAATATACAAATGATTGCCGGCATAGCCGTCTTCATTGTATTTGGGGCGACCTTTTAAGGCGGGTATATAACCGCTCATATCGGCTCCGAGAGAGTCCATTAGGTTACGCCCAATCTGCCCGCTGCTATTAGCCAGGCCATTAGGATGCATAGCGCTTTTTGAATTCAGCATTAGCCGTGCTGTCTCACAGGCGCTGGCAGCAAGGATGACTCTATCAGCGTCAACTCTTATGTCTTCATTGGTGAGCCGGTTAACAAACGTGACACCCGATGCCTGACCGTTTTCATCAACATGCACTTCTTTAACCATGGCATCGGTAACTAACTTCATGTTGCCGGTTTTCTGTGCCCAGGGCAGTAGTGAAGTTGTGGTTTGAAAGGCTGCACCGATAGAGCAGCCTCGGCCACAGCCAGTGGCATAAAAACAGGCTTTTCTGTCGCCAAGGTCCCGGGTAATCACCGCTCTGCGCATGGGAACGGCGGGTATGCCCATCTTGTCGGTAACCGCTTTCAACAGCAATTCGTAGACACGGGGTTTTGGTGGTGGTTGTAAAACGCCATCAGCCGAGGCGGGAGTATCTTCCAGGCCTGGATTGGTGCCAGAAACACCGATCAGTTTTTCAGTCCGGTCATACCAAGGCGCGACTTCGTCATAGTCGATAGGCCAGTTCTCACCCAAGCCATCACGATCGGCCATGTTGAAATCTTCTGGCGTGAAGCGCGGTACCAGACGGCCAAAGTGATTGGTTCGACCGCCCAGCATACGGGCACGCCACCACATGAAACGAGTACCATCTGCTTCAGTGTAGGGCTCACCAGGGACTTGCCAACCACCATCGACTGTGGCGTCGTAATAGCCGAAGTTCTTATCGGAAGTGCTGACACCGCGCAAAGGGGCTTCGTGGTTTTGTTGAAACATCGGTGTTTCTGTAACCGGGTCGTAAGCTCTACCGGCTTCCAGTAGCAACACCCTTATACCTGCCTCCGTCAGTATGTGGGCCGACATACCGCCACCCGCACCTGATCCGACTACCAGCACGTCGTATTCAAAACCCTCAAATGAAGCCATTCAATTCCTTTGCTCGCTTATTTTTGTAAGTTGCTGTTCCTATTAAGCTCGATCTAACGAGCATACTATAAGAAACCTGCCAGCGAGCGCACGGAATTATTTGCCTAGGCTTTATCTACTATTCTTGTGCTTTCTGGCTGCCTGAAAAGTTCAGGCGATAGCGGAAAGCTACCAATACAAATATAAGAAGAAAATAAATATGATGGCAAGCCTCGGTTGCGAAGCTCCAAGCCGCTTCGAGTGTCGAATTAGACTGGAGTTAATAAGGGTGTTCCATTACCGAGCTACTGTAATCGTAGCCAATGCAAGAATAGGAAGTTTTCCTAACCCAGGTCATTGGCGTTAGAGTATCTCAAAAACCTCTAAAGTTCTCTCAACCAGATGTTCCTGAATGAAACGACCTGGCCATGATCCTGCAATAGCAGCGGCATCTTGTCATCACAAGCCTGCTCTTCGTTGTGAGCGAAGGGAGTGCAGGTGCTTTCATACTCCGGCGCACGAGTGTATGTCGAACCGAGTATCTCCACATGGTTTTGCACCAATACTCCATTGTGCAATAGGGTGACGTAGGCGGGAGACTGGAGTGTGCCATTCGCCAGGTATATCGGTGCAGTAAAAATAATGTCGTAGCTCTGCCACTCACCCGGTCGCTTCGCGGCGTTCACCTGTGGTATGTGTTGTAGATATACGGAACCGGCCTGACCATTGACATAGGTTGGGTTTTCCCAGCTGTCCAGAATCTGAATTTCATACAGTGAATGCAAAAATATGCCGCTGTTGCCGCGCAATTGACTTTCGCCCTCAATCACATCGGTTGCGCGCCATTCCATATGCAATTGAAAGCTGCTGAAGGTTTGTTTGGACCTCAGGGTTCCTGTTCCGTTTACCGTGACAACTCTCCCTTCAATATCCCATTGCGGGGAAGCGGAATCTTCCAACCGTTCCCAGGCATTCATGTTGTTGCCATCAAATAACACTATTGCATCGGAGGGCGCCGCCTCGTGGGTGACTCCTGTAACCAGCTGTGGGACCGGCTCGAATATTTGAGTGTGGTTGGGCAATTGGGCTAGCGCCGCAGAACAGCCAAGTAGGCAGGTTAAAGTAAGGATGATAGTTTTCATGTCTAATTTCTCTGGGTTGAATTCTATTCTTACGAGCGTTGGCGAAGCATTACGGAAATTAGCTGCCTAGTAGAAGGCCGCTCTGAGCGATTCCATCGAATATAAACTGCACGGCAAGCGCAGATAACAAGACACCGAAAATTCGCGTTACTACGTGCATGCCAGTTACGCCAAACAGCTGTTGAATTCTTGAGGCCAGCAATAGCATGACGAATGTGAGTAATATGATGGCAAGCAAAGATGCGACTACAGTAGCCTGGAGAATGAGGTTGCCTTCGCTATTGGCCATAAGAAGAATTACCGCACCCATTGCTCCGGGCCCAGCTATGAGCGGTGTAGCGAGGGGAAAGACGGCTATGTCGCGCTTGCCCATTGCCTCAATCTCCTCTTCTTCTGTGGTGGATGTGCTGCCAGACGAGCGAGCGAAAACCATGTCGATGCCAATGAGTAGCAGCAGGATGCCGCCGCCCGTTCGCAGAGCGGCGAGGGAGATACCGAGCCCGATTAGCAGAAACTCGCCCACGAGTGCAAACAGCACGAGAATGCCAGTTGCGATTAGTGTGCCGCGAATTGCCATGCTGCGACGTCGTTTCGGCGTTTCCGTAGCAGTTAATCCCGCATAGACGGCAGCCACATCGAGCGGCCCGATAGTGGCGAAAAAGGTTGCCATTGCAACTGTGGCAGTTTCTATTATTGCTGGATCCATAATCTTAAATTCTTTACTGTAGTGGACAAGCTAATTAGGCTTGTTGTGATTCTAACTCATCAGCGCTTGTCTTACAGCCTGCTCAGCATGTATCGTAGTGGTGTCATATAAAGGAGTCGCAGTGTGATCCTGCTGGACTAGCAGCGCTATTTCGGTACATCCTAGTATTACTGCCTCAGCCCCGCTTGCTGCAAGTTTTTCAATTATCTTTAAGTATCTCTTACGTGAAACTTCTTTAATGGTTCCGAGGCAGAGCTCATTGTAGATGATCGCATGTATATCTTCGCGTTCTGACTCTTCAGGTATGATTACGTCGATGCCATATTTTTTAACGAGCCGAGCTTTATAGAAATCCTGTTCCATGGTGAATCGGGTGCCGAGTAGGCCCACTTTCTTGATACCGTCCTCAAGCAGACGCTCGGCTGTCGCATCGGCTATGTGTAGAATCGGAATGGAAATATTTTCCTCTATCTGCGGGGCCACCTTATGCATTGTGTTTGTGCAAATAAGGAGAAAATCAGCTCCACCCTTTTCTATCGCAGAGGCAGCCTGTGAGAGTATAGCGGCAGTGCCATCCCAATCCTCAATGTGTTGTAGTTTTTCAATTTCTGCAAAATCTACACTCACCAAGCAAATTTTAGCAGAGTGCAACCCGCCGAGCTTGGCCTTGATACCTTCGTTTAGTTCTCGATAATAGGTGGCGGTTGATTCCCAGCTCATGCCGCCTAATAGACCGATTGTCTTCTGTTTTTTGCTCATGGTTTTATCCAATTAGATTATTTTCAACTACATAAATTTGCAAGTATCTTGATTATCGATTTAAGCGCCACTTCTAATACTATAGATAGGCGAATGAGTTGCTGCTATTTTGCTTAGGATAGCTACAATGTCAGTAGCACCTAGGCGGTGTCTCTAGTCAAGGAAAGACCTTAGAAAAAAGCAGTATTCTAGTCCGAAATTCTAGGCTGCACCATAATTACCAGAGTTTTCAGTGTCTGGATGGATTACACTAATCTTATAGTTTAGAAGAGAGCTCTCATGATTTTTGAAATGATCATTGAATACAATAAGTTGATTGTGAAAAAGAGTGTTTTCGCGCTCCTTTTTGGGCTATGTATCCTGGAAGGAGGGCATCGCGTGATGGCCCAGAATAGCGACGTTATTGTTCCTCGCTCTTTTCTGGAATTGCAGGAATTCATTCCCAGCATTCATCTGGAGCTGCGCTATTTCAGTGAGGATAACTTTGTAGGTCAGGTGATTGATGGCTACCATGCGAATAAGGTGTTCATGACGAGAGAAGCGGCTGTTGCATTGTCGAATGTACAGAGCGAACTTGCATCCTTCGGTCTGAGCCTAAAGGTATTCGATGCTTATCGACCGCAGCGGGCGGTGAATCACTTTGTGCGCTGGGCTCAGGACTTGAGTGACACAAGGATGAAGGCTGTTTTCTATCCGACAGTTGCGAAGGAAGACTTGTTTAGTAGCGGATATATTGCTCAGCTATCTGGGCACTCTAGAGGCAGCACTATTGATTTGACCATTGTAGATTTACAGAGCGGGGGAGAGCTTGAGATGGGCACCGCCTGGGATTTCTTTGATCCTTTATCTTGGCCTAGTAATCAAGATCTACCAATTCAGGCGCGTGTAAATAGAAATCTACTAAATGTATTGATGACTAAGAATGGCTTCAGAGCATTGCCCGAAGAGTGGTGGCATTTCACTCTAGAGAATGAGCCCTTTCCAGACACCTATTTCGATTTCCCGATCAAATAAGAACAGGTGCTGCTATAAATAAAACGAGAAAGAGTGCGCATTAGATCTTCTGAACATGCCTGATTAGCACTCATGATGCATGAGCCATTTGATGGCATCTTGTCACAGTCTCTTCCAAATAGTTAAACGGCGGATGAACTGCGCTTTCAATATATGGCTCAGAATGAATTACCATTGAAAATTTTATGAACGTTGGCACCATCAATGACAATAGATAAGCAGGTCGGTAATTTGTGGAGACCTTAAGATTTTAGAAATACGACCTGACTTACCGTAAAGTAAATGAGGGTTATGATTAGGATAATAATAGGCTGCTGTTAGAAGGTGTGCTGTGCACGTTTTTCCAGAAGGATGGCCAACTAATTCTCTCGACGCGCTAGCATGCTCCGGTCATTTCTTCTATCCAGCGACTAATGAGATCTACACCTTCGTTGTGAATCAGCGACCTACCAAGCTCTGGCATCATTTCGTCGGGTTTATCGGAGCGCATTCTATATAGCAAGATCGATTCTTCGGGCTGGCCGGGGACGATAGCATAGCGCAGATCGCCAGCACCTCCGCCGGCCGCGACAGGTGGTTTACAAACACCGCGGTTAATGGCGGGCGTTTGGGAATTATCGAGGATCAGCCCTGAGGTGTCTGCTGCGCCTTCCGGATTATGGCAGTGTCCGCATTGCATATCCAGATAGGCAAGTGCGCGATCTTGTAGAGGAGCTGAGGTATCTTGCCAAGATTTTGAGCGTGGAAAGTTTTCGTTTTCACTAATCCAGCCTAGTTCAATCATCTGCTCCAGAGGCGAAATAATACTGGCTTCAATTCCTCTATCACTAACATTTAATTGGCTGAAAACCGCACCGAGTGGGTGCATATCACCGTCAGGGTGAACCGTCGTATGGCAGCCGGCACATTGATTCTTGTTCGGCACGAAGTAAGTGAAATCTATTGCTTCTCTGCTGCCTTGATCGAGCAATGAAACTTGCTTACTGGCCCCGGCAACACGCAGAAAGGCTTCTGTTTGTTCATCGTTCCACACATAGGGGAAGGCATCCCAACCATAAGCCTTGCGCACGAGTAGGCGCGTTTCTATGAGCTGGTTTTCTTTCAGGCTTATTTTTTGAAGTCCATTATCTGCGACCTTTGTGAGTGTCGTACTGGATGAGCGTGGATAGTAGAACGTCTTGCTTAGAACACTGCCCACGGGGTAGTCAATCTCATGATCGACTATCTGTGCTTGGAGCCCCTGGGGTATCCAAAGCGTACGTAATTTGTGAGCGTAGTCTGTGAAGAGGGGATTGCTGGGTCGAAAAACTACGCTGGATTCACTTGGGATAAATTCGTTCGCATCTACAGCGAACAACTGCCAGTCGGATAGACGCAGGGGTCGTTCGGTATCATGAAAGACCGGTGGCGATTCCGAACAGGCCACGAGGAGTAGTAAACATGCGCTCAAGAGAGCAGGACGCAAATAGAAATCTGTCATTGGCCGGTTTTACTCATAGAAATCGCGGAGAGGCGGGGAAGAGCGCAGTCGTGCGCAGCCGCATCGAAGGCAGGTTGAGCGAAACCGTTGCTGGCATCGAGGGAGACGAAAGTGGTGTCGAAAGATTCAGAGAAACACAGCGCATCGGTGGCTGTCTTTCCTGCCGAGAGCATGCCATCCCAAATAATGTCAGGTAATGCCTGACCAGTTGCGGCTTGTAATAATGCTAGAGGCTCTGAATCGGGGGATTCTCCACCGCCCGCGTAGTAATTGTCATGAAGATAAATGGCCTCAGGGTACGGGTCGTAGTTTGGGTCTGTGATAGGCAGTTCGTTAATCAAGTAACTGACAATAAGTATGTTCGCACTGTTATTATTTTCGAAATTATTCTCAAACACCTCGATGTTGTCATTAGCCATTATCATTAGACCGGTGCCTGCCGGCACGCTGGCTACGATATTGCCTTCGGGTGCAAAGTTGCTAGTGTTGTTGGCGGAAATTTGGTTGTGATAGACGCGAGTATTACGGCCACCTTGAACCGGGAGATTGGGCAAATCGAAAACTAGGATGCCGCCAGTATTATTTGTAGTCACGTTGTCGTGAACGTCGGCGAAGGTTGAATTTTCAATCTCTATGCCCGCAACGTTGTATTCGGCCCGAGAATTGCGAACGATTATCTGTGATGACTGCCCGACATAGATGCCGGCATCCGAGGCGCCGATGGCTACAGCCTCGTCGATTAAGATGTTGCTCGATTGCACCGGGTAGATGCCATAGGCGCCATTTTCGCTCAGGGGACCGTCGGTCCATTCTGTTCTGACACGCAGCACTTGCACATTGTTGCTTTCGTTGATCTTCAGCGCATCGCCGATAGTGTCTTCGATGGCCAAATCACGAATCACAAAATTATTTGCGCTGACGAGTAGGCCTTCTGCTCCCTGCACCTGATTCTTAAATGAAAGAATGGACTCATCGATGCCTGCCCCAGCAATAGTTACGCCGGGAATATTCAACGAGAGGCTGCGGGTGATTTCGTGGGTGCCGGCGGGAATATTGATTACATCACCAGGCTGAGCTTGGATTAGCCGCTGTTGCAGCTTTTCTTCGAAGCTAAGCTCGAGCATGATCGAATCTTCTTGGCCGCAGCTGACGATCAACAGAAAAATACTTGCCAGTCCAATAAAATTTACAATTTTTTTCTTGGTAATCATTCTACATCCCCCGCTGCTATGGATTTCTCTATGCGAGACACTGCGTAAGAGATTGATTTGATGGCCGAAGCGTTAGTATATGATTGATTCTACTAAAGAGTAAACTTCGTTAAAGGAACCTAGTTTTGTGCTTCTTTAGTAAAGTTTATGGATATACTAGGGCGTGCTCGAGCGTCAATCCTGCTTGGCAGAGTGTAGAGCTGCCAAGCAGGATTGCGGCAAACATATTCATTAAATATTTCATAATTAGTCCTAGCATGTAATCGGGTAAGATTGAGAAAACTCAGTTCAGGTCAAAAGGTCGGTTATTGAGCTTCAATTTAATATTGTTGCCGCGTGAAGTAATCGTGAATAGATCCGAAGCGCCCTTAAGGGTTATCAATTATTCCACGATGCGAGATTTTGGAATGCACGCATATCAAGTTAATGCGTTCTTTTCTTCACTAAAAAAGGCGACTCGATTAATCGAGTCGCCTTTTATCTTTGGTGCTATGAGCGCTTTTTCAAATAATCTCTTACGTAGTGCGGCCTAAGGGCGCATTCTCATGCCGTTATACTGATCATCAGTGACAGGGTCTAACCAAACTACACTACCTTCATAGATAGTTAGCTGGTGAGCATCCATATCGGGATGTGCCCCATGCCAGTGCTCAATATCAGGGCCTGTCCACCAAGGCTCACCAGGGAGTTGCTCGTAAATAGGTCCGCCTCTAGTTTGATGCATGCCAACGCCATCTTCGATCATCAGCAGTTGCCCCCAGGTGTGGGTATGCCATGAAGACCTCACTCCAGCAGGAAATAGAATTCTGATGCTATTCATATCAGGAGCCTGACTTACCGTCGGTGAGCCTCCCTGAAAATTACTTGCTTGAGCTGAAATGCTGTCTATTTGGGTAACGAAAACTACTGCACCAAGTGCTAGGGCAGCACAAACTGAAGTCAGCATTTCTTTGGATTTTCTATTTGTATTCGGACTATGATCCATCCTTCCCTCCGATATTGTTAAGATGATATTGATCTTACAGTTAATAATTTGTTCGAACCACTAACTATTAAGGCCTCATTAACTCTGTATAGCTTGGAGCCTAATTAATACAAATACAGAGATAAACGAAAGAAGGTGTCTTGTCAACTCGGTGATTCGCAATCAAATTCGAAATTGAGCAGTTGAGGGACTCTCGCCAGCGGAATAACTAGGTGCTATTTTAAAAATTCTTGGTATTTCCATAAGTGTGATAGCTTTCCTTCATCACAAACAATTAAAGGAATGCTAACGTGACCTTTCCTAGTGTAAGTTTTTACCGAAATGAAAATCGATACGTATACTCAACTGCGCGTTCAGTGATTGCAGCTGCAGCTTTCTTTTTCTTAATCAATCTTGCCCAAGCACAAGTATTGAATCCGTTAGCGTCTGATCCCAGGGCTGCTCAAGCTGGAGGGGCTATTTTTCGCGCTCAATGCGCAACCTGCCACGGCGCTGACGCGAAGGGTATCGATAGCATCGAGGCGCCGGATCTCACGTTGATATGGGCCCGGCAGACAACTACTGATGCGAGTATTTTTAAGACCATTAAAGAAGGTGTTGCCGGCAGCATTATGCCGCCGCATCAAAATCCTGATCCTGAGATATGGATGACCGTCTCTTACCTAAAAAGCATTGCTGTAAGCGGCACCAATGAGACTGTAGTGGGTAATGCAGGTCGAGGTCGGAATATGTTTGTTGAAAATTGTTTTAGCTGTCACCGAGTTGATGGTGTCGGCGGCAGTCTTGGTCCAGACCTTTCCTCTATTACGGGGCGTCGCTCATTGGCGTCGTTGATAAATTCACTGCGTGAACCTAGCTCCGCCATAGGTCGTCGGTTCAAACCAGTTTCCCTAACGACTGCAGCCAATGAACGGGTGCAGGGCACGCTTAAGAGTGAAGACGCTTTTTCAGTCCAGCTAATGGACAGCGAACAAGTTCTAAGAGCTTTTAACAAAATAGACCTGATTCAGTTCACTCGTGAGATTGACTCTCTAATGCCAGTTTTTTCAGAAGCGGAGCTAACTGAAACGGATGTTTACGACATTTTAAGTTATCTACAGTCCAGGCGGGGGCGCCGACCTACCATTTAGCCGGAATGATAATTCAACAGACGAGCCGAGCAAAGCCCAACAATGATCAAGTGAGATTTAATTAAAATGGTAAAAAAAATATTTTGGAAATTGATTTTTAGCGCTCTATGCCTGAGTTTGAGCAGCTACTTGGTGGGACAAAGCGGGTCAGCTCCCAGTTCAGGTGCTTCAAACAGTGTGGGTCCGGGTTATGAAGATATCTTGCGTGGTTTTGACGATCCTTCTCGCTGGCTTACATTCTCAGGAGACTACAGTGGCAAGCGGCATAGTCCTCTGGAACAAATAACCCCCAAAAATGTTGATCAACTTCGACCTGTTTGGACATTTCAGACGGGAACCACCACACGTGGTCGTGGATTTGAAACATCACCGCTTATGGACGATGGCATTCTTTATGTAACTGGCTCGAACAATTTCGCCTGGGCGATTGATGCGCGAACAGGGCGATCTTTTTGGCAGCACCGTCGTGATCTCCCTGATGATTTAACCTATGGGGCCAGTGCTCCGGTTAATCGTGGTTTTGGTATGCTGGGGAATCAGCTTTTTATGGTGACACTTGATGCCCACCTGGTGTCATTTGATCGACGAACAGGCGATGTTCTCTGGGAAGTCCCTCTGGCTGACTATAAAATAGGTTATTCCGCGACTCTTGCTCCTCTGGTGTTAGATGACAAAGTGATCGTTGGTATTTCCGGTGGTGAATACGCGACTCGGGGTTTTATTGATGCATATGATCCTGCTACCGGAGAACAAATCTGGCGCTTTTATACTATTCCGGCCCTGGGAGAGCCGGGCAGTGAAACTTGGCCTCCAGACCCTGAAGTGTTGTCCCGCGGTGGCGGTGGAACTTGGATGAATGGCAGCTATGACCCGGAATTAAATCTAATCTACTGGGGCGTTGGAAATCCAAATCCAGATTATTTCGGTGACACCCGCCTGGGCGATAACCTTTACTCAAATTCTCTCGTTGCTCTTGATGCTGACACCGGCGAATTGAAATGGCACTACCAATTTACACCCCATGACATTAATGACTGGGATTCTAATCACATGCCGGTGTTGGCGGATCTTGAGTGGAACGGTAAGGAGCGTAAGGTGGTAATGGTTGGAAATCGTAATGGCTTTTTCTATGTGTTGGATAGAGTTAGTGGCGAATTGCTTTTAGGCAAACCCTTTACTGCAACAACTTGGGCGAGAGAGATTGGCGCCGATGGTCGTCCCATTGTATTGAATGATGGCAGCCGGGGCTGCCTGCCTGATCCCTGGGGCAGCACTAACTTTATGCCACCTTCGTTTTACCCTGGTCTGGACTTATTCATTCTTACGGCACGTGAGACTTGTGCTACTTTTGTTCCAGAAGAGCCGCGCTATGTTACGGGCCAATCTTCTTTTGGTGGGGTCGTCTTTATTGATGGGGAGCAGGGGTCTGGAGCCTTGCGAGCACTGGATGTTCACACCGGGGAGCTGCGCTGGGAATTTACTTACCCTTCACCGACCTTTGGTGGTGTTATGACTACAGCGGCGGGGCTAGTGTTTGCTGGAGATCATGAGGGAAATTTCATGGCTTTCGATGTCGAATCTGGTGAGAATCTCTGGCATTACCAAACAGGATCTCGTATCTGGGGAGCTGCAGCGACCACTTACTTATTGGATGGGAAGCAGTACGTTTTAATACCCTCAGGCACCACTTTGACGGCTTTCGCGCTGCCAGACTAAACAGGAATAATGAGCGTTAAAATTGAGCCTCTACATGGCTCTTGCTTTGAAGGCTAAATTGTTGCGAAGTAGCCCTGTAATATCGTGGACTTTTCCCCAGAAGAATCCTATTCTCAAACTCGACCGTGCAATAATCGACAGACTAAGGCTTATGATTGCAACTTATTGTGACTTACCCACTTTTGTAATCTGCTTTAGAGTAAAATAGGACTTAATAGATATAAAATAATTGCGATAAAAAACAGATACCTACGTAACATCCCAATAATGCAAAGCTTTATTTTGGAGAAATGGCAATGATGGTTAGGAAACTTCTCGCACTAAGCCTTTTACTTACGCCTTCTTTTGCTTGGGCGCAGGCACATGATGCCAGCGTCGGAGATCACCAGCTTCACTACTATGATGCGGTCGACTTTGACATAGATCCTGCTAGCGTAAATTACGCAGATCACATTGCGCCAATTTTGCAGGAAAGCTGTCAGCAATGTCACCGACCAGGCGGTGGTGGGCCTATGGCTTTTATGACTTATGATGAAGTCAGGCCGTGGGCACCAATTATTATGTACCGCACTGCGATTCGCGACCGTATGGGAGCCATGCCTCCTTTCTTTGTCGAAAAAGATATTGGTATTGATGGTTTTAAGAGCGATTACTCGCTGTCTGATAGACAATTAGCGCTCATCCAAGCGTGGGCTCAGAACGGTGCACCTCGCGGCAATCCTGATAATGAACCTGAGGCAATTGCATACAGCGATGACATTGGTTGGACGGTAGGTGAGCCGGATTTGGTTCTTCGTTCACAAGATATGACACGTCCTCCAGTAGCCCCCGATTGGTGGGGTGATATTGGCATAGTTCCTACAGGGCTGACTGAAGATCGCTATGTGAAGTCTATTGAGGTTCGGGAAATTAATGACATTCCAACGGATCTTGGGGCTAGCACAGTAGGTGGTAAATATATTTGGCACCACATGACCTACTCGAGCGGAATTCTTGCCGACAATGGTCAAGAAATTATGCAGGACAGTCGCGTTGGTTGGCCAATACATGAAGTAGGCCGCAATGCTGATATCTTTTCGGAAAAAGCTGGTCGTTTATTACAAGCCAATTCTGCTTTGCATTTAGGTGCTGCTCACATGCACTCCAATGGCAGAGAAACTACTGGTTATCTGGAATTTGGTATTACTTTCTTCCCGGTAGGCTATGAACCGCAATACACACGTCGCGGCCCTCGTACCGGTAATGGTATCGATTTAGATATCGTACCGAACAAACCGAATCAGGAAATTCATAATTATGTGATTCTAAAAGAGCACACCAAAATTATGGCATTCGAGCCGCATCTTCATGCTCCCGGCGTGCGTATGTGCATGGAAGCCATTTGGGGGCATAACCAGTTTACTTTGAACTGTGTTGGTTATGATCACAACTGGGTGAAGCAGTATGTTTATGAAGACGACAAAGCGCCGCTGCTGCCAAAGGGTACCATATTACATACCATAGGATACCTCGACACGACTCCGGCTAATACAAACCTAGCTGACTCACGTAACTGGGCTGGTGGAGGGCGTCGCTCCGTATCGAACATGTTTATCGATCTAGGCTATTCCGTTAGCCTTACCGAAGAACAATTTCAGGCCGAGATGGCTGAGCGTCGAGCCAATATGAAAGATCGTAACGACTACGATGTTGGCTGTCCTCTTTGCTGGGCACCAGAAACAATGGAACAAAATCTTGCGCAGGGAAATGATTGAGCATGAGGAGTGACGGAAGGTTGTTGGCAAGTTCGAAATTAGTGCCAGTGTTATTGCTGGCATTAGTCTTTGTTTTGCAGAGTGGGAATGCACAGCCCCGTTTCATGCAACTTACTGGTGAGATTGCTTCACCGGCGTTCGAAGGTTGGTGGCCAAATGATGACGGTACCTTCAGATTGTTTTATGGTTATATGAATTCGAATTGGGAAGAAGAATTTAATATCGATATTGGTTCAGACAACTACTTTTCTTTTACCGAGGAGGGTGGTTTAGATGACTTAAGTATCGAAGCCTATGATTTTTCTAATGCAGACCAAGGCCAACCTACTCATTTCTATCCCCGTCGAAATGCTTTTTTATTCACTATTGATGTGCCTGCAAGTTTTGATACTACGGAATTGGTGTGGACTTTAAAAACAAGGAACAATACTGCAAGAGCTTATGGGTCATTAAAGCCAGACTATCGGATTGATCCACAAGTTATCTCAACAGAAGTAGGTGGTGATTTTGGCAGTTTGAATGACAATCTACGTACTAATATTCCTCCTGATTTACGCTTGGAAGGGGAGAGTCAGCGAAGTGTAAAAGTAGGCCAGCCGTTAAGTTTGGCTGTTCGAGCAACAGATCCTGATAATATTCCTGCGCGACGCGATCGGCCTATGCCTTCCACAGCAGAGCAAATCTACGAGACACCGCGATCAATAACAGCGCAAAGCGGCCCTGGGCTACGTTTTTCATGGACCATCTACAGGGGGCCGGCGCGGCATGCGACATTTGAGCCAGTGCAAATGAAAACTTACTCTGATACGCGTATGTATGCTAACTCACCCTGGTCGCCGCCATTTATTATTCCCCAACCTCCGGAAGGCGGGCGTTGGCAGGCTGAAGTGACATTCGATCAGCCAGGAGAATATGTGTTGCGAGGTATAGC
>Ga0308010_1000236_pt1 | contig 44364 bp, 41 predicted proteins | sample Neamet129_FD_202368 | JGI IMG/M metagenome (GOLD analysis project Ga0308010, IMG submission 202368) | Marine microbial communities from water near the shore, Antarctic Ocean - #129 | ecosystem: Environmental > Aquatic > Marine > Unclassified | place: Southern Ocean | collected 2014-07-24 | reverse complement strand
CAAGAAGCTGCGGCTTCTTTGCGCCCAATTGGGCATCATGATCGGGCAACTCTTAAGTGCGACACGTGAACAAACCGCTGCACTCAAACTGCGGACCGTCTGAAATGTGAGTTTCTCAGGGACGACTGAATTAAACCTGATTCGACGAGGATGATTGCTGCCGTCCTCTGTGGCTTTGTTCACGGGGTAGGTTACTGCCTTGCTTCCTGCTATTGGAGGCGTGAGGGAGTGAACTGAACTGAACCAAACTTAATCATCAAGTATTCCTCGCCTACTTAAACCTTCTTTTATCGCACCTCGGCCTGCTATCCGCTGAATTTCGTCAGAATCCGCGTTACCACAACGCTGAATCGCGTACCTCATCCAACTTTCGTCGCGCCTTCTTTCTAGCCCTCAAGCGCCACATCACCGCCACTCCCGCTGTCGCCAGCACGCCCAAAAAAAGTTCAGCGTTGCTAAGGGAGATATCAAATAGCGTTCCCTTTTGCAGTAGCAGGGCAGCGGCGATGCTCAACACTAGGCTGAGGCCAAGGATCGTGACGGGTTTCATGGGTTTGTATTCTGGGTGTCGGCTTGCTGTTGCGCTTTCATTCTAGGGGCGCCAGAGGGTTACGACTGGGTAAGCGCCAGAGATGTGACCGGGTGAGAGGAAGTTGAGGCTGGAGCTGCAGAAGACGGAGGCGTGGGACGGTGCTATTGCGCGGAGGGTGCGGTAGATGGTTGCAGCGTCGTGAAGTTCTGGGCGGTGGGCGAGGGTGAATGCTATTGCTGCGGAGGCGCGGCTGATGGTTTGCTGTGGATCTTCGCCGAACCAGTCCATCTTCTTCGTCGCACAGTTCCAAAGTCCTTCCAGGAGTTGTGCAGGTTCCTCATTCGTTCCCAGTGCATATCCGAAATCTGACTCGTCTATTTCTGCCAGCGCCTCTGGGCTTATCAGCGTCGCTTGGGCTGTGAATAGCTGCGCAGCCGCAAACGCTTCATTGCCCACGCTGCACGTTACCCAGCCGTCAACGCCTTCCAAGTTCCTCCACGCGCTGGGATTTGAGCTTATGGCTGAGACGAGAGTAAAGAAGTGGTGGCTGCTTCTTAGCGCGTGAAGGGTATTTTGCACAGTGCGAAATCGTTTTGGCGTGAATGCGGGGAGGGCGACTGTGGCTGTTGCAAAGGCGCCGGGTTGCTGGGAGAAGCGGTGCGTCAGGTTTTCTGCAGGTTGGGCGCAGTAAAACGCTTCTGAGTCTGCGTCGACGTAGTTCTGCGAGAGGGTACGCAAGTGGGTACGGTCGGCTTGTTTGGGTAGGAAGCTGAGGAGGAGGGTTGTGTGGGGCATTGTTTCCCCGGGAAGCGGGGCGGGGAGTATGTAGTTAAGGGGGGTGAGGTTTACTGTGGTTTGGACGATATCCGCGCCGCTACTTATGGGGATTGGTCGTGATCGGATCGTTGGGTAAGCGTGTGTCATGTGTTGTTCCCTGATTTGATGTCGATGCCTGTCGATCAACGGAGGAGCCTATAAGCGAGTTGCATAGCGAATTGTTTTCTTTCACGACCTGCACCGAACCAGGCGTGGTGCTGGTGAGCTTGAATGGAAGCGAATCGGCGTGAGTGGTCGATGAAGATCATCGTTGTGCGCACAAGGTCCCAAAGTGTGTGCGTTGATGCGTTAGTCGCGTACACCTGATGAAATCTATTGATTGCGGCTAGCGCCCTGTGCTGATCGCGGGCTCTGGGAAGAGGTTCTTCCAGGGACCGCATTGCTAGTACTGCTGCGAAGTAGTCTTGAGTGGTGGCCGCCGTCACTTGCTGAAGCGCCATCAGTTCTATTGTGTGGGTGACGTTGTAAAGCTCTACCTCCAGGATGGCGAGATCCATGAGGGTGTCGGGCAGTAGAAATTCGACGGTCCAGGGGAGTGGGACTGGGGGAAGTGCACTTGAGGAGCCGGGGAACGTGCTGTGTCTTTCGGAGAGGACACACAGTGGGCTTACGAAAGCTGCGACAGGTCTGTTGCAGTACGTGCTCAAAAGTAAAAATGCGTTCACCGTGTCGCCGTTCGCCAGAACACAACATCGTCCTGTATTTAGTATTGCCCACAATATTCGCCCATCCTGTAATTCACCCGCATCTAACAGTTCGTGGCCATAGAAGTCTGCGAATTTTCGGTAGAAGGTAAGTGTTTCGATGGGCTGGGTTGGTGCGAATGAGCTTGGGACGGCACTGAGCTCCGCGTAGCTGTCTGTGCGGTACAGCACGCTGCCGGTTTCTGCCTCGGTTATGTCCAGACCGGGTTGTTGGCGAGGCACATAGGAGAAGGGGACTTCTAGGATGCTCCACTTGAGCGCCGCGACCTCCGCCCATTCGTCGGAGTCTGCAGAGAGCGGAAATCTCCGCGATTGATTGCGCCAATAGGGAGAGATCTGAGATTTCTTTGATGTAGCCATGTTTGCCTCCGTTATTTCAGCGTGTTGCTAAAGCAATCCGACAGCGGCGTTGCTTTCGAAGGGTTTGAGGTTGCGGATGTATCGCTGGACGGTTAGGTCTGAGCGGTGGCCGGTTTGTCGCCGGATTGCCCATATGGGCACACCAGCTTTTGCTGCACTTGTCACCAAGCCGGCCCTTAGACTGTGTGAGGAGTAGCCTGTCGTGTCGATTCCGCAAGTGCGCATTCGGCGTAGCAGAATGCTGCCTACTGATGCGGCGTTCAGACCGCGACGGAGGTTTCCGTATTTGTCGATGCCTGAGAAGAGCGGGAACTCTTCCGGTGACTCATCGGGAAGGGTGGTTTCCAGCAAGCGTCGCTGAACGTTTATCCAACACTTCAACGCCTCCACTGGGCAATAGGCGCTGACCGAATAGGGGATGGCCACGGTTCGGCCCTTCGCGAATTGACCGGTCTTGCTTCCCCGTAGTTGCACCACAGCGCCATTCCGCGAAACTGAAATGTCGTCTAAGCGAAGCCTGCAGAGTTCAGATCTACGGAAACCACCCGCGAAGCCGAGTAGCAGCAGCGCTCGATCGCGCGTGTTTTGAAGCTTAGAGAAGTGGGGATCAGCTTTGGCCAAGCGATGCACTATTGCGGGAGTAATCGGCAGGGCTTGTTTTTGCCGGCAGCCGTGTGTGCGTCGGATACCTCGCAGAGTGCTCCTTACTAAAGGTGAGGAAGTGGGTGAGTGGAGTCCTTTTGAGTTGTGCGCATGGGCAATCGCTGCAAGTTGCCGCGTAAGGGTGCTCGGCTTTAGTGATGCGGCCCCGTGTGCGATGTAGCGGGCCAGCAATTTTGGGGTTGAGGGGATTACTCCCCCCCAGGCTTTGAATTTCGCGAGGTCACTCGCATATGCCTTCGCTGTATTCACTGACAGTGAACTAGCAACGTAGCTTCTCACGCTTCTTGAGGCTGACCGACCAGGCCCATGGGGGGAATTTTTTGTGTTGCGGCCCATTCAATACTCACTCGGCAGCAGGAAAGTAGTGGCGCTACGATCGGCTTCGGTAATGATCCAGATCTTCCCGGTCATGGACTGGTCAGATCGGTTGCTTTGCGTTAGTGGGAGTGTGTAGGTGGAGATGATTCGCGTTTGCTGTGTCAAGGCCAGCTCGTTTGCTTTCGCGTTATCCGCGCAGACGTCACCCCAGTCCCCATGCAAATGGCGCCTCAAAAGGGAGACGGCGGAGGTGGCTGTTTGTGTCATTAGTTGCAGTGCTGCCGGCGTCGCGACTACCTGGCCTGGTGTGAATTTCGGCGTTCTTGATCTAGCGTGCATTGATATTCCGATCACGATGGAGTTAACTACGCGTGTTAGCGAAAGCGCATAGCTGCGCTTGCAGCGTATTTGCGCGCTGTTAAGCAAGGGGGAGAGGGGGTTCTGAAAAGGGACCGCGAATGGGCCCGAAGCGTATCGGTGCTGCTATCGCCTATCAAGTCCGCTGCATCGCAGCTTACGGATCGGTCGGGCATAGCAATGCCGACAGCTTAATTGTACACTGAGTAGAGCAAAAGTACTACAAATATCCATAGAAAAAGGATGTTTGGTGAGGGTTTTGCGGTTTTTCAACGTTGAAACTGCTGCCCTGTAGCGCTCAAGCGCCGATTCGCCGTTATCTGCAAAAAAGGGCATTTTTTTATTTGGCCGCCACGCTAGTTCGCTGTCAAAAAGTGATGCCAAACGCTGTTCTAGTGTGTCCTAGCCATGTTCAAAACTAGAACGCTTTTAGCGCTGATCTTGATTGAATACCAGTTTCTGCAGGCAGCGGGAAACCGGGGAACAATGCGGGGAACGAATTGCTTAAAAATCTTGGAAACGCTATAATTTATGCGCCTTGTGGCTGATCATTCAGTAGACCCCAGCCCACCATACAAGACGGCCGCCGTCATGCATCGCATGGCGGCGGCTTTGTCATTTCCGGCCCGGCGCCGCCAGCGGCCCGAGGAAAAAATCCATCGCCAGCGTCACCACCGCCGGTTCGATGCGATGCGGCCCCTTGAATTCCACCGCCGTCACGTCGTAACCGGCGGCCTTGAGTTTTGCCACATGCGGCCTGGCGCTGGTTTCTATCGGTAATTGCTCGTCTTCCAGGCCATGGGCAATGAAGATGCGCGGCGCGCCGTTTTGCTGGAACACAGACATGAAGCCGGCCGAGAACACCATCACGTGGCTGGCGACATCGCCGTTGGTCATGCCTGTCGACAGCGCGTAGCTGCCGCCGTCGGAAAAACCGGCGAAGCCCAGCCGGGTCGGGTCGAGGGAAAAACGCGACGCGACCTTGCCCAGGGCCTGCTCCAGCCGCTCCAGGTCGGGGCCGTTGCCGCCTATCACCAGGTCCCAGGTCGGGAACTGCGATTGCGGCAGCAGCAGCAACAAGCCGCGTTGCCTGGCGTGGTCCATCAGGAAAGGCAGCACCTTGTCGGCGCTGCCGCCGGCGCCGTGGAACATCACAAGCAGGGCGACCGGACCGCCGTTTGGCAAACTTTCGGGGACGATCAGCACCGCGTCGCGTTCGTCGGCGATGCCCAGGTCGTGCCGGCCGGCAGGCAGGGCGGCTTGGTCCGGCGCGGCGCCGGGACGGAAGCGGAGCCGGCCCAGCAGGGCCTCGCCGAGAAGGGACATGTCGAACATGCGGCGCTCCTCAGGGCGCCTTGCCGATGGCGCGGAAGGCTGCGCACTGGGCAAAGGCTTCTTCGCTGAGCGGCAGCTTTTTGCCCTTGCAGAACTTGGCCGTCAGCTTCAGCAGTTCCTTGATGTCGCGCCCGCTGGCTGCGGCATAACTCACCGTCAGCCGCTCCATGAGTTCGTCGGGCAGCTCGGTGTGGAACTGCTGCGCAAGCGACTTCCACAACTGCCTGGCCTGCTCGCGCGTCGGTGTCTCGAACTGGATGATGGCGATGCAGCGCGACAGGATGGCGTCGTCGATGTCGGCCACGCGGTTGGTGGTCATGAACAACAGGCCGTTGAAATACTCGAGGGTGCGCAGGAACTCGGCGACGATGGCGTTGTGCTGCAGGTCGTTGTCGCGGCGGCGGATGTAGACGTCGGCCTCGTCGAGCAGCAGCACGGAATCCCAGCGCGCCGCGCGCTGCAGGATGGTCGACAGGTTGGCCTCCACCGAGCTGGCCGTCACGCCGAGCTGGCCCGAATGCACGCGGTACAGCGGCTTGCCGACCACCTCGGCGTACACCTCCGCCGTCAGTGTTTTGCCCAGGCCAGGCGCGCCCTTGCACAAAATGGTGGTGCCGCCGGACTTGCCCTCGACGATGTCTTCCATCAGGAAGTTGCGGTCGGCCGTCAGGATGTCGATCAGGTCGCGGTGCGCCTGCGGCAGCACCAGCTTGTCGCGCAACTCGGGTTTGTAGCGGTACTCGCGCACGTTCTGCACATGCACCCACAGGTTGCGGTGCCAGTCGAGGTGGAACAGGTGCAGGTAGCAGTGCAGCGGCACGCGCTCGAACCCGTCGCTGATGCCCTTCTCACGCCAGAAGCTGGGGTCAGCCGTGGTGTCGAACTGGCGCTCCAGCAGTTCCTCGTCGTTGACGCAACGCGCGCTGGTGCCGGCCGGCAGCCGCGTACATTCGAGCTGGGGGCGCGGGCCGGGGCCCGCCATCCAGGCCGAGCCGGAGACGGTGAACTGCGCGCCGTACCTGGGCTGCAGCTTCATGAAACGCTGGGCGTGTGACTCGTACTCGGCCTTGAACTCGGGACACTCCTTGAAGAAGCCGTCGCCGGTCATCAGTTCCGGAATGGTGCGGTCCACGATGTCGTCGGCGTAAAAGCTGATGCCGTAGGTCATGCCGGTGCGGCGCGGCCGCGGGTCGGTGACCGGCTCGCGCCCGGCGGCCTGTACGGTGTTGGCCAGCAGGCCGATGATGACGTAAGCCGCACCGTCGGCCGGCTGCACATGGCGCATGAAATGCACCAGCCAGGGCAGCAACACGCCGTCCTTGCCGCGTTTGTAGAGCCAGCCATCGATTTTGTCGCGCGACAGCCAGGCGATCAGGCCGGGGATCAGCAAGTCCAGGCTGGGAATCTTGCGCGCAGCCGGCGCGGCATGGATGTTGTCCAGCGCCAGCATCTGGAACATCAGCTCGCGTTCATTGGCGGCGCGGCACAGGCCGTACAGCGTGTTCAGGGAAGTGGGGTCAAACAGCCGGCTGGGCACCACGCGTTTGCCGCGCGACAGGCCATGTTCGCTCAGGCGCCGGGCCAGCGGCGACTCCGCATCGATCATCCCGAGCAGCACAGTGGCCAGGGATTCCGGTATTTCGAACTCCATGATTGTTTTTGTCTCCGACAAACAATCATAGAGTGGCCCGCCAGAAATACGCTTGACCGCAGTCAAGGCTGGCCGCGATGGAGGGGCTTCCTAAAGCTGCGAATCCAGCAGCAGCGCCAGCCGCTCCTTGAGTTTTTCCTTCACCGGCCGGTCCTGCCACTCCTGCAGGCTGATGCGGCGCGCGCGGCTCAGGTCCTGCTCGAACACCCGGGTCTGGCGCGCGGCGAACACCGGGTCGTAGATGTTCAGGTTGGCCTCGTCGTTGAGGCGGAAGGACCGGTTGTCGAAGTTGGTCGAACCGACCGACACCATCAGGTTGTCGATGATCATCACCTTGCAGTGGTACATGGTCGGCTGGTATTCGTAGATCTCGGCGCCGGCTTCCAGCAACGGGCCCCAGGTGCCGCGTGAGGCGGCGCGCACGGTTTCGGTATCGGTGATCTTGCCGGGCGCAATCAGCCGCAGCCTGACGCCGCGCTTGAGCGCGTCCAGCAGGATCTTGCTGCTGAGTTCATCGGGCACGAAGTAGGCCATTGAGAGGTCGATGCTGCGCTCGGCCGCGGTGATCGCCATGTGGTACATCAGCTGCATGCTTTCGCTGCCGCTGGAGGGCGAACTCGAAAACATCTGCGCGCCGCTGGTGCCCGCCGTCGCGATCGCCGGGAAGTAGTCCTCGCCGTGTTTGACCTGGCCGGTCACCTTGAGCCAGTTGTCCAGGAAGGTCGACTGGATCTGCGCGACCACCGGGCCTTCAACGCGGAAGTGCGAGTCGCGCCAGTGATCCGCATCCTGGCCGTTGCCGGTCCAGGCGGGCGCAATGCCGACGCCGCCGGTGAAGCCGACCTTGCCGTCGACCACCAGCAGCTTGCGGTGGGTGCGGTTGTTCATGCGGGCCAGGTTGTACCAGTGAGGCTGGTGGAATTTGCGCACCTGCACGCCGGCCGCCTCCATGCCCTGCAGAAAGGACTCGTCGATTTTCTGGCTGCCGACCCAGTCCAGCAGCACATGCACCTGGACCCCGGCGCGCGCGCGTTCGGTCAGCGCGTCGGCAAACTGCTTGCCGATGTCGCCCGACCAGTAGATGTAGGTTTCGAAGGTGATGCTGCGTTTGGCGCCGCGTATGGCTTCCAGCATGGACGGGAAAATCTGGTCGCCGTTGAGCAGTTCGCTTACCTGGTTACCGCCGGCAATGCCCGGGCCCAGCAAGCTGCCCATGGCGCGCACGAACTGCGGATCACTGGTGCCGTACAGGCGCGGCAACTGGTGCTGGACCTGCTTTTCGCCGGCGGTGAAATTGAGCGCCAGCAGGATGGCTGCGGCCGTCAGGACGAAGGTGATCAGGGCAATGGTCATGGGGCGGCGTTTGAGGGGCATGCGGCATTCTGGAGGCCCGCGGGCGCTTGCCGGGTAGGCCGGCGCCGCATTTTGCGGTGCAGCCAGGCCGCGGCAGCGGCGACAATACGGCCATGGCCAGCATGCAACTCCAGGACATTCTTTTCTCCCAGGGCTTCGGGACCCGGCGCGTCTGCGCCGGCCTGATCCAGCAGGGTTTTGTGGCTGTAGCCGGCGTCCCGTGTGCGGAGCCAGCTATGGAATTTGTAGCGGACGGGCTGCAGTTCACGGTCCAGGGGGTGGACTGGGCCTACCACGCCAAGGCCTACCTGATGCTGCACAAGCCGGCGGGCTACGAGTGTTCGCAAAAACCCAGCACCTACCCCAGCATCTACACCTTGTTGCCGGCGCCGATTCGCCAGCGCGGCGGCGGGGCGGCGGCCGGGGTGCAGGCGGTCGGGCGCCTCGACCAGGACACCACCGGCCTGCTGCTGCTGTCGGACGATGGCAAGTTCATCCACCGCATGAGCTCGCCCAAACACCATGTGCCCAAGGTGTATGAGGTGCGCGCCAAACACCCGGTGGACGACCAGCAGATCGCCAAATTGCTGGGCGGCGTGGTGCTGGACGACGACCCGAAGCCGGTGCGTGCCGCCGCCTGCGAAAAAACCGGTGAGCAGACGCTGAGCCTGACGCTCACCGAAGGCAAGTACCACCAGGTCAAGCGCATGATTGCCGCCGTCGGCAACCGGGTGGAAGAGGTCGGCGGCCTGCACCGGGCGCGCATCGGTTCGCTGGACCTGCCGGCCGATCTGCTGCCCGGCCAGTGGCGCTGGCTGACGGCGCAGGACCTCGCCGCGATTTCAGCCTGAGACCACCGGTTTTGCATCAAAACGGCCTCCAGCCCAGCGCTGGCGTGCGCAGGCAGCTACTGATTCGATAGCAAACAGCTCAGGGCAGGGGCTGCAGGAAAGCGGCCACGGCCTCCAAGGTGCGCTCCGGCTGGTCGCGTTGCGGCGAATGGCCGCAATCGGCCAGCCGCATCTGGACGGTTTGCGGCGCCGCCAGCGCCAGTTCGTCGAGCTGGGCCATGGTCCCGTATTCATCGCCCAGGCCCTGGATCGCCAGCAGCGGCGCGCGGATACGGTCGCAGTCGGGGCGGATGTCGAAGCTGCGAAAGCCTTCGGACAGCCAGATGTCGTTCCATTGCCAGAAAGCGCAGTCCACATCCGCATGGTGGCGGGCCAGCCTGTCGCGCAGGCCGCCGGATTCAAACGCGGAGGTCGCTTCGGCAATCGCCCTGACGGCGACGTCCTCGACCATCAGGTGCGGCGCCATCACGATGGCGGCGCTGACCGGATGCCGCGATGCGTGGAGCAGGGCGATGCTGGCGCCGTCCGAATGGCCCAGCAGCACCGGCTTGTGGATGTCCAGCGCCTGCAACAGTGCCGGCAACACCTCCCAGGCCTCCCGGTGCATGTAGTCTGGGGCGAGGCGACCGCTGCCGCGCACATCGGGGACGGCGTCCGACCGGCCGTAACCGCGCCGCGAGTACACGATACCGGCCCGCCCCGTGGCCTGGCACACCGCCTGCGGCCAGTTGTTGCCGCGCTGGGTCCACAGGCTGACCGAGCCCAGGCCTTCGTGCAGGAACACCAGCGGCGCGCGCCCGGCTGGGCCGGCGATGGGCTGCAGCTCGAGGCGCACGCCCTGAATATCCACAAAATCCATCAATGGATGGTAAGGGATGTAAGCGGCGCGCCCCCCTGGCGCGTTAGGAGTGGCCCGCCCGCTACACTTGCCCGTCGCCTGAAGAAAGCCGTTCGTGACCCTGTCCCTTCGTTTGTTTGCCGTGGCGCTGTGTTGCCTGTCGGGCGCAGCCGCACTGCCCGCCCTGGCCCAGCCCGCCCCGCTGTTTGTGCTCAACTCGCTGGACGCCAATGTCAGCGTCATCAATCCCCTGACCTGGACCGAAACCAAACGCATTGCGACCGGCAAGGAGCCGCACCACATTTACCTCACGCCCGACGAAAAGTCGGTGATCGTGGCCAATGCGCTGTCCGACACCCTGACCTTCATCGACCCGCGGACGGCCGAGGTTCAGCGCGTGATCCCGGGCATCGTCGACCCCTACCAGCTGCGTTTCTCGCCGGACATGAAGTGGTTTGTCACGGCCGCCAACCGGCTCAACCACATTGACTTCTACCGCTGGGACGGCAGCAACATCACGCTGGTCAAACGCGTGGCCACCGGCAAGACCCCCAGCCATTTGTGGATAGACAGCAAAAGCACCACGGTGTATTCGACCATGCAGGACAGCGACGAACTGATCGCGCTGGATCTGGCGACACAGACCATCAAGTGGCGCACACCCACCGGCTCCATCCCGGCCGATGTATATGGCAGCGCCGACGACAAGCTGATCCTGGTCGGCCTGACCGGCGGCGACACGGTCGAGGTGTTCGACGTCAGCGGCAAGTTGCCGCAACGCACGCGGGTGATCAAGACCGGCGCCGGTGCCCACGCTTTTCGCGCGCTGGGCGACGGCCGCCATGTGCTGGTCAGCAACCGCGTGGCCAACAGCATCAGCAAGATCGACCTGCAGACCCTGACCGTGGTGGACAGCTACCCGGCGCCCGGCGGGCCGGACTGCATGGATGTGTCGCGCGACGGCAAGCTCATTTACGTGGCCTCGCGCTGGGCGCGCAAACTCACGGTGATCGACATGGCCGCCCGCAAGGTGGTGCGCCAGGTCAATGTTGGAAAGAGTCCCCATGGTGTCTGGACACTCGACCACGCGCCACGGCAATAGGCCCGCACGCTCCGCCGCGGTTGGGTCGCCTGCGGCCGGGCCAAGCCCGTTCCGCGGCCCCGGCTTGAAGGGGAGGGCTCTGCGGCCGTTCGCCACACTCCTCGCTGCTACGATTTTTATAGCTGCTGGTGCACGTCTGGCGTGGGCTGAAGGCTGTCTGGATGCCCAGGGCAAGGCTGGCAAGCCGGTGTACCTGACGCTGGACACCGGCCACATGGGGGTGGCGCCGCTGATGGCTGACATCCTGGCCAAACACCAGGTCAGGGTCACGTTTTTTGGCGCCAACGAGCGTACCCAGACCGGTGACGGCAGCCTGGGCAAGGACTGGGCGCCGTGGTGGAAGGCGCGTGCCGCCGAGGGCCACGAATTTGCCTCGCACACCTTCGACCACACCTATTGGCGCGGTGATCTGCCCGGGGGCAAGTTCCGGGTGCGCCCCTCGGCCGGGCCGGCGGAGGGCAGGGAATCGGTCTGGAGCGCCGCGCAGTACTGCGCCGAAATCACCAAAGCCGCCAGCCGGCTGGAAGCGATCACCGGCAAAAAGCCGCTGCCCCTGTTCCGCGCGCCGGGCGGCAAAACCTCGCCCCAGCTGCTGGCCGCTGCCCAGGCCTGCGGCTACGCGCATGTCGGCTGGTCGCCGGCCGGCTTCCTCGGCGACGAGTTGTCCAGCGAGGCTTTTCCCAACGACCAGCTGCTGAAAAAAGCACTGCGTGACATCCGTTCCGGCGACATCCTGCTGGCGCACCTGGGCATCTGGTCGCGCCAGGACCCCTGGGCGCCAGCCGTGCTGGAGCCCTTGATCACCGGGCTGAAACAACGCGGTTTCTGTTTTGCCACCCTGGCTGAACATCCGCGCTACCAGGCCTGGATCACGCAGCAGGCGGGCCGGGCGCCGGCCGGGGCGGCAAAATAAGCGGCATGGACAGTCTCGAGACCTGGTTTTCGACCGCGCAGCAATGGCTGTTCGAAGCCGCCGTGCAGCCCGCGCTGTTTGCACTGGGCCTGGGCAACCTGCTGGAGGACGGTTACGCCGCCACCGCCTGGTTCCTGGTCGGGCTGATCCAGATCGTCCTTCTGCTGGTGGTGGTCGGCCCGCTGCAGCGCTGGCGTCCGGTCGAGCCGGTGACGGATCGCGCGACGATTCGCACCGACATCCTCTACACCCTGATCCACCGTTTGGGACTGTTCCGGATTGCGCTGTTTTTCACGCTGGAGCCGCTGTTCGACGATCTCTTCGGCATGGCGCGTACCGCCGGCTTCGGCACCCTGCACCTCGACCAGTTCTGGCCCGGCGTCAGCGACCAGCCGCTGGTCAGCCTGCTGATCTACCTGGTGGCTTTCGACTTCGTCGCCTACTGGACGCACCGCGGCCAGCACCAGCTCGAGTGGTGGTGGCGCCTGCATTCGCTGCACCACGCGCAGCGGCAGATGACCATGTGGAGCGACAACCGCAACCATCTGCTCGACGACGTGCTGGTGGATGTGATCGTTGTGCTGGTGGCGCAGCTGATCGGCGTGGCGCCTGGCCAGTTCATCGCCATCGTGGCGCTGACCCAGCTCAGCGAAAGTTTCCAGCACGCCAACCTCAGGCTCTGGTTCGGCGCTGTCGGGGAGCGGCTGTGGGTCAGCCCGCGTTTTCACCGGCTGCACCACAGCATAGGCCTTGGCCATGAAACGCCCGTCAAGGCAGCACAATTTTCCGCCGGGCCGCCCCCAGGAAACGAGCCCCGCCCTTCCGAAAATGAGGGCAGCGAAGTACGCGAAGCGACGAGCGTGGGGGCTGTCAAGCTCGGCGGGTACAACTTCGGCGTGCTGCTGCCCTGGTGGGACGTGCTGTTCGGCACCGCCAACTTCGAGCAGCGTTACGACCCGACCGGCATCCGCGACCAGGTCGAGCAGTCGCGCGACTACGGCCGCGGTTTCTGGTCGCAGCAGTGGCTGGGGCTCAAACGCCTGTTTGGAAAAGCGTAGCACCCCCGTCCAGGCTCACTGCGTGTAGCCTGTTCCCCCCTCGAGGGGGCGGCGCCTGCGGTCTGGCATAGCCAGTCCCGCGGCACCCCTGAAGGGGTCGGAGAGCTACACTTCTTTCATGAGCAAACTCCTGGACTCCTTCTGGCGCGCGGTGGCCTACTGCCTGCACCCGCGGGTGATTGCGCTGTCGGTGTTGCCGCTGGTCATCATGGTGGTGCTGTCGCTGGGCCTGGGCTACTTCTTCTGGGAACAGGCGCTGGCGGCGGTGCGCGCCAGCCTGGAAGGCTGGGAGTTGCTGGGTTCCGCGGCGCGCTGGCTCGAAGGCCTGGGCCTTGGCAATCTGCAGGTGGTGCTGGCGCCCACCATTTTGTTGTTCCTGAGCATCCCGGTGATCGTCATCGTGGCGCTGCTGTTCGTCGCGCTGCTGATGACGCCGGCCATGGTGGCGCTGGTGGCCGAGCGGCGTTTTCCCGGGATGGAGCGCAAAAAGGGCGGCTCCCTGCTGGCCAGCCTGGCCTGGTCGCTGGGCTCGACGCTGCTGGCGGCGGTCGCGCTGGTGATTTCCATCCCGCTGTGGCTGATCCCGCCGCTGATCCTGATCCTGCCTCCGCTGATCTGGGGCTGGCTGACCTACCGCGTAATGTCTTACGACGCCATGGTCGACCACGCCAGCGCCGAAGAGCGGCGCGAAATCTTCCGGCGCCACCGCGGCAGCCTGCTGGGCATCGGCGTGCTCAGCGGCTACCTGGGCGCCGCGCCCAGCCTGCTGTGGGCCTCGGGGGCGATGTTCATCGCCATGGCGCCGCTGCTGGTGCCGCTGGCGATCTGGCTGTACACCCTGGTGTTTGCCTTTTCATCACTCTGGTTCGCCCATTACTGCCTCGCTGCGCTGGAGCAACTTCGCAAGCAAAACAATGCCCTGGCGCCCGAGCTGCCTGCGCAAGCTGCTATTGAATCCATAGCATATGAAACCCGGCCGGCGTCGCCCGACGCCGCGGCTCCTGCGCCCCTGCCGGCCCCGGGCGCGCCCGGGTCCCAACCCTGATTTTTTTCCGCTTCACCCATTCACCATGAGCACCTCTTTTGGCCTTGTCATCGTCGGCGACGAAATCCTGTCCGGCAAACGTTCCGACAAACACATGCCCAAGGTCATCGAACTGCTGGCCGCGCGCGGGCTGCAGCTGGCCTATGCCGACTACGTGGGCGACGACCCGGCGCGCATCACCGCCGTGCTGGCGCGCGCTTTTGCCGCGGCGCGGGCGTCCGGCGACGTGGTGTTTTCCTGCGGCGGCATTGGTGCCACGCCGGACGACCACACGCGCCAGTGCGCCGCCGCTGCGCTGGGCGTGGACCTCGCGCTGCACCCCGAGGCGGAACGCCTGATCCGCGAGCGCATGCAGGACATCGCGAAAGAGCAGGGCCTGCCCTATGAGCCGAACCGCCACGACAACATCCACCGCCTGAACATGGGGGTGTTCCCGGCGGGCGCCGCCATCATCCCGAACCCGTACAACAAGATCCCCGGCTTCAGGGTCCAGGCCGGCGCTGGCGCCGTGCATTTTGTTCCGGGATTTCCAGTGATGGCCTGGCCCATGATCGAGTGGGTGCTGGACACGCACTACGGCCATCTGCACCAAAAATCAGCCTATACCGAGAAATCGGTCATCGTCATGGGTGCGATGGAGGCGGTGCTGACGCCGCTGATGCTCGCGATTGAGGCGGACCACAGCGGCGTCAAGGTGTTCAGCCTGCCGAGCGTGGATCACCCCGAGTACGGCCGTCATATCGAGCTGGGCGTCAAGGGCCAGCCCGAGGCGGTCAACGCGGCTTTTCCAGCCCTTCTGGCCGGCTTGCACAGCTTCAATGCCAAATTAGGCCCTGAATTGGTGCGTTGATTATTTGCACCAATAGCGTGCATTTATGTTTGCACTTTGTCGGTGCATGGAAAATCCGGCAATTTTTCGATCAGGCCCATGCTCCCGCGTGTCCATGGCCTCCAGTTGACGGCACAATCGCAGGCTTGGCAGAAAAAAGCGCCATCGGGTGTGGCACAAAACGTGCATCCCACCGAAGCTGAAGTAATTTTTATCCACCATCCAGCAACAGGAGATTCTGATGGCAAAGACCGTCGCAGACGTCATGAAAATGGTCAAGGAAAACGAAGTCAAGTTTGTTGACTTCCGTTTTACCGACACCCGGGGCAAAGAGCAGCACGTGACCGTGCCGGTTTCCCACTTTGACGAAGACAAATTCACCTCGGGCCATGCCTTCGACGGCTCCTCCGTGGCCGGCTGGAAGGGCATTGAAGCCTCCGACATGCAACTGATGCCTGACCCGAAAACGGCCAACATCGACCCCTTCTTCGAAGAAACCACGCTGTTCATGAGCTGCGACGTGCTCGAGCCCGCCGACGGCAAGGCCTACGACCGCGACCCGCGCTCCATCGCGCAGCGCGCCGAGGCTTACCTCAAGGCGTCCGGCCTGGGCGACACCGCCTACTTCGGTCCCGAGCCTGAATTTTTCATCTTCGACGACGTGCGCTGGAACACCGACATGTCGGGCACCTTCTTCAAGATCGAAGAGTACGAAGCGCCCTGGAATTCGGGCAAGAAGCTCGAAGGCGGCAACCGCGGCCACCGCCCGACCGTCAAGGGCGGCTATTTCCCCGTGCCCCCGGTCGACAGCACGCAGGACATGCGCGCCGAGATGTCCCTGATCCTCGAATCGCTGGGCATCCCGGTGGAAGTGTTCCACCACGAAGTGGCCGGCGCCGGCCAGAACGAGATCGGCACCAAGTTCAGCACGCTGGTCCAGCGCGCCGACTGGACGCAGATCCTCAAATACGTGGTGCAGAACGTTGCCAATGCCTACGGCAAGACCGCCACCTTCATGCCCAAGCCCATCGTTGGCGACAACGGTTCCGGCATGCACGTGCACCAGTCGATCTGGAAAGACGGCAAGAACCTGTTTGCCGGTGACGGCTATGCGGGCCTGTCGGACTTCGCGCTGTACTACATCGGCGGCATCATCAAGCACGCCCGTGCGCTGAACGCCATCACCAACCCCGGCACCAACAGCTACAAGCGCTTGGTTCCCGGCTACGAAGCCCCGGTCAAGCTGGCCTACTCGGCCAAAAACCGCTCGGCATCGATACGTATTCCTTACGTCGCCAACCCCAAAGGCCGTCGTATCGAGGCACGTTTCCCCGATCCACTGATGAACCCTTACCTCGGCTTCTCGGCCCTGATGATGGCCGGTCTCGATGGCGTGGAAAACAAGATCCATCCGGGCGAAGCCGCCACCAAGGACCTGTACCATCTGCCGCCCGAGGAAGATGCAAAAGTGCCAACCGTGTGCCACAGCCTGGACCAGGCGCTGGACGCGCTCGACGTGGGCCGCAGCTTCCTGACCAAGGGCGGTGTGTTCACCGACAGCATGATCGACGCCTACATCGAACTGAAAATGACCGAGGTGACCCGCCTGCGCCAGGCCACCCACCCGATCGAGTTCGACATGTATTACTCACTGTAATTTTTTACAGTCTGTGGTCGAAAAAGGACGGCGCTGGCCGTCCTTTTTTATTGGCCCGCAGGGTTATCGCCTGCAGGATTTTGCTTTTTCTTACCCTTTGCAGGATACTGACAGACCGTCCAAGCCTTAACAGGCACTTGGGGTTACGCATGAAACCTACAGTACTTCTTTCAATCTCCGCGGTGCTCCTGGCCGCAGCCGCTTCCTCCGCCATCGCGCAGGAACGTATTTACCGCTGCGCCGCCAAGCCCGGTGCCACGCCTGAATACATCAACAACGCCAGGGACGCCCAGGCGCGTGGTTGCAAGCAGATTGATGGCGGCAATGTCACGGTGGTGCAGGGCATGCCGGCCAGCCGCCCGGCGGCCGTGCGTGTGGCGGGAGCGGTGCAGGCCGCGCCGCCCTCCAACAGCGCCGAGCAGCGTGCACGCGACAGCGACACGCGCGCCATCCTGGAAGCAGAACTGCGCAAGGCCGAGGCCCGGCTTGCCGAGCAGCAAAAGGAGTACAACAACGGTGAACCCGAGAAGCAGGGTATAGAAGGCCGCAACTACCAGCGCTACCTCGACCGTGTTGCCGAAATGAAGGAAAGCATTGCGCGCCACGAAAGCGACATTGCCGGCCTCAAGCGCGAAATCGGCCGCCTGCCCGGACCCACTGCGAGGCAGTAAGCCCAAGGCCTGTTCGCACTATTTATGCGAGTGCGAACGCGGTGAAAACAGTGCCAATCTAGGCGCGCGACGACACCCAGACCGGGCGTCTGGGTTAGGAGTGCAACAACGAGTGGCGCTGTTTTCACCCCGTTCCCTTCGGGTTGCGGCCAAAAAGGCCATGCGCAGTGTTGCAAAGCCTTGCCGCGCGTCAGCCCGGCTGCATTTAGCGCCTCGCGCATGACCTTTTTGACTCGCAACGCATCTTGCATAAATAGTGCGAACAGGCCCTAGCTCTTCTGGGTCAAAATAGCAGGCTTGAAAAAGCCAAACCTCTCCCTCGCCGCGACCTCCGCCGCGTTCCCTCGCTTCCAGTCCTTTGACCTGCTGGCCACGCTGGTGGCCGTTGTGCGCACCAACGGCGTGGTCGTGTTTGCCAACGCCGCGCTCGAAGACGCGCTGGGCACCTCGCGAAGAACCATCGAGGGTTCGCAGTTACCCGACTGCTTCACCGAGCCCATGATCCTGCACAACGCGCTGGAAGGCGCGGGCAGCAACGAGTTTGCGGCGCTGCGTTACGACGCCTGGCTCAAGCCGCTGAACCGCGAGCCGATGCCGGTCCATGTGGTGGTGGCCCAGACCGATACCCCGGGCGAGGCGATTGTCGAGTTGCTGCCGCTGGAACAGCAGGCCAAGCAGGACCGGGAGGAGCGGCTGATCGACCAGGCGCAGGCCAACAAGGAACTGATCCGCAACCTGGCGCACGAAATCAAGAACCCGCTGGGCGGCATACGCGGCGCGGCGCAGTTGCTGCAGATGGAGATCCAGTCCAAGGAGCTGACCGAGTACACCCAGGTCATCATCCACGAGGCGGACCGCCTGCAGACCCTGGTGGACCGCCTGCTGGCGCCGCACCGCCGGCCGCACCTGGTGGGCGACGTGAATATTCACGAAGTCTGCGAGCGTGTGCGTTCCTTGATCCTGGCCGAGTTTCCCAAGGGCCTGCGCGTGCTGCGCGACTACGACATCTCGATTCCCGACTTCCGCGGCGACCGCGAGCAGCTGATCCAGGCGGTGCTGAACATCGCCCACAATGCCGCGCAGGCGCTGGCCGAGCGCATTGCCGCCGGTGACGCCGAGATCAGTTTCAGGAGCCGGATCGCGCGACAGGTTACTTTCGGTAAGCAGCGTTATCGCTTGGCACTGGAATTGCATGTTATCGACAATGGACCGGGTGTTCCGGACTCCATCAAGGACCGTATCTTCTATCCCCTGATCTCCGGGCGGGAAGGCGGTTCCGGGCTGGGGCTGACTTTGGCACAAACCTTTGTTCAGCAACACCACGGCTTGATCGAGTGCGACAGCGTCCCCGGCCGCACGGATTTCAAGATGCTGATACCTCTGCCTTGAAACCGTCCTCATTGATGGATAACCGGTCGCAGTACCAAAGGGACAAGAAAACATGAAACCGATCTGGATTGTTGACGATGACCAGTCCATCCGGTTTGTGCTGGAAAAAGCCTTGTTGCGCGAAGGCTTGCCGACCCGCAGCTTTGTCAACCCGCGCGAAGTGCTCGCAGCGCTGGAAACCGCCACCGATGACGACGGCCCGCAGGTGCTGGTCAGCGACATCCGCATGCCCGGTGGCTCCGGGCTGGACCTGCTGTCCACCGTCAAGGAAAAACACCCCGGCCTGCCGGTCATCATCATGACGGCGTTTTCCGACCTCGACAGCGCGGTCTCGGCTTTCCAGGGCGGCGCTTTTGAATACCTGCCCAAACCCTTCGACCTGACCAAGGCGGTGGAGCTGATCCGCCGCGCCGTCGAGGAAAGCCAGCGCGAGGAAGTGGCCGAGGAACGCATGGCCGCCACGCCCGAGATGCTGGGCCAGGCACCAGCCATGCAGGACGTGTTCCGCGCCATCGGCCGGCTCAGCCAGAGCAATGTCACGGTGATGATCACCGGCGAGTCCGGCTCCGGCAAGGAGCTGGTGGCACGTGCGCTGCACAAACATTCGCCGCGTGCCAACGGGCCGTTTGTGGCCATCAATACCGCGGCCATCCCGAAGGACCTGCTCGAGTCCGAGCTGTTTGGCCATGAGCGCGGCGCGTTCACCGGCGCGCAGACGATGAGAAGGGGCCGGTTCGAGCAGGCTGACGGCGGCACGCTGTTCCTCGACGAGATCGGCGACATGCCGTTTGATTTGCAGACGCGCTTGCTGCGCGTGTTGTCCGACGGCAACTTCTACCGTGTCGGCGGCCACAACGCGGTCAAGACCAATGTGAGGGTGATCGCCGCCACCCACCAGGACCTGGAGCAGCGCGTCAAGGAAGGCGGCTTCCGCGAGGACCTGTTCCACCGCCTCAACGTGATCCGCCTGCGCCTGCCGGCGCTGCGCGAGCGCCGCGAAGACGTGTTCATGCTGACGCGGCACTTCCTGCAGCAAAGCGCCAAGCAGCTCGGCGTGGTCGAGCCCAAACGCATTTCGGACGCCGCCCTGCAAAAACTCAGTACCTTCGGTTTTCCCGGCAATGTGCGCCAGCTCGAGAACATCTGCCACTGGCTGACCGTGATGGCACCGGCCCAGGTCATCGAGGCCAAGGACCTGCCGCCCGAGGTGCTGGATGCCGCGCCCGAGCCGCTGCGTGCGCCCGCGCCGGTGCTGGTTGAAAGCGGCGCGGTGGTGCGCCATGCGGCCTTGCCGGATGCCGGCCTGGCTACCGCTGTGGATGTTGCCCCTGCCGAGAAGCTGCCGTTTTCGCCGGCGGACCTCGGGATGCCGCTGCCCGGCGGCACCTGGGAAACCGGGCTCGAAGCCGAGGCCATGGCCCTGCTGGCCACCGGGCGCAGCGACGTCTGGGACGTGCTGACCCGGCGTTTCGAGTCCAAGCTGATCCAGACCGCGCTGCTCAACACCCGCGGCCGCCGCATCGAGGCGGCGCAAAAGCTCGGCATTGGGCGCAACACCATCACGCGCAAGATCCAGGAGCTGAACCTCGAGTGACTGGCTTGGGAGTGGCCCGGTGGAAAAACCGGGCCCCCTCGCTTCCACGGCGCGCGCTGATTTAAAGTCTCGCCATGAGCCGACTCTCCCTGACCCGCGACAAGATCTACAAAACCGTGGCGCGCCAGCTGCATGGCCAGGTGCCGTGCTGGGTCTGTGGTGAACATGTGTTGCCGGCCGCGGCGACGCTGGAGCACATCCGCCCGCTGAGCGAAGGCGGTAACAGCCATCTGGAGAACCTGGCGATCAGCCACGAACTGTGCAACAGCCAGCGCCATGCCAGGGGCGTGGTTCCCGTCTCGGTCGAATCACCCGGCCGGGTGGCCCGCAGTTCGTGAAGAAAATAGGCTGCCAGCCCAGATCTGGCGGGCGTGAGCAGCTCTGTTATTTATAGCAAATCAAGGTGCGCAATGACCGGCACATGGTCGCTGGGGCGCTCGTTCTTGCGCGGCAGCTTGTCGATCACGCAGCTTTGCACGCGCGGCTTGAGCGCGTCGCTGACCAGGATGTAGTCGATGCGCAGGCCGCGATTCCGGCGGAAGGCGAACTCGCGGTAGTCCCACCAGGAGTAACTTTTCTCGGGCTGCTCGAACAGCCGGAAGGCGTCGTGCAGGCCCAGGCCCAGCAGTGCCTTCAGGTGTTCACGTTCCTCGGTCGTGTGGTGAATGGTTTCGCGCAGGCCCTCGGCGTCGTAGGTATCGCGATCATCGAAGGTGATGTTGAAGTCGCCGACCAGCACCAGGTTCGGCTGCGCCGTGAGTTCGTCTTTGAGCCAGTTGCGCAGGCCGTCCAGCCACTTCATTTTGTACTCGAATTTCTCGGTGCCGGGCGCCTGGCCATTGACAAAATAACCGTTGACCAGGCGCAGCTCGCCCTGCGGCGTGTCCAGCGTGGCGGCAATCACGCGCGACTGTTCGTCGCTGAAACCGGTGATGTTTTTGACGATGTTGCGCGCCGGGTTGCGGCTCAGGATAGCCACGCCGTTGTAGGTCTTCTGGCCGAAGACCGCGCTCTGGTAGCCGGCCGCCGCCAGCGCCTCCAGCGGAAACTTGTCGTCGCTGAGCTTGAGCTCCTGCAGGCAAAGCGCATCGACCGGGTTGGCGGCCAGCCAGTCGAGTACCTGCGGCAGGCGCACGGCCAGGGAGTTGACGTTCCAGGTGGCGATTTTCATGGGTGTAGACGGTCGGTAAAAGTGCGGGGCAGCGCACGGTCCGCGCGCGTTGCCCGCATCCTAACCCGAGTCGCCTACTTGCCGCCCCAGTGCACAAAACGCCGCTCGGCCAGGATGAACACCAGGTTCATCGCGTAACCGAGCACGCCGGCCGCGAAAATCGCCGCATACATCTCGGGCATGTCGAAAATCATCTGCGCGTTCATCACGCGCTGGCCCAGGCCGTCGGTCGAGCCGATGAACATCTCGGCGACGATCACGATCACCAGCGCCAGTGACACGCCGGAACGCATGCCGACAAACACCTGCGGCATGGACTCGAGCAGGGTCACGTCGGTCAGCACCCGGTAACGCGGCGCCCCCATGACCTTGGCGGCGAGCTGGCGCTGCTTGCGCGCGCCCATGACGCCGTAGGCCACGTTGAACAGGATGGTCAATGAGGCGCCGAAGGTCGCCACCGCGATCTTGGTGGTTTCGCCGACGCCGAAAATCACCAGGAACAGCGGGAACATGGCCGAGGCCGGCGTCGAGCGGAAGAACTCGATGGCGAACTCGATGGACTCGTACAACTTTTGCAGGCTGCCCAGCACAATGCCCAGCGGCACCGCGATCACCAGCGCCAGCGCAAACGAGGTCAGCGTGCGCACAATGGTTTTCCAGAAATCGGCGCCCAGCGTGCCCTGGGTCAGGCCGTTCCAGAACGCCGAGAAAGTTTCCACCGGCGAGGGCAGCAGCAGCGGGTCCACCGCGCGCGACGCGTGGATCAAATACCAGGCGCCCACCAGTACCACCACCCCGATCAGCGGGCGCAGCCGGGCCATCCAGTCGCGTTGTTTCATTTGCGCACCTCGGTCTGGAAAATCTCGAGCGCACGCGTTTTCACGCGGATGAATTCCTCGCCCACCGTGGTGTCGGCGGTGCGCGGCCGTGGCGCGTCGAAGGCCAGGCGCTCGGACACGCGGGTCGGGCGTTTGGTCAGCAGCATCACCTCGTCGGCCAGCAACACGGCTTCGTCGAGGTCATGCGAGACCAGCAGGGTGGTGACCTGGCGTTCGGTCAGTACCGCCTGCAACTGGCCGCGCAGCACCATCACGGTTTCATAGTCGAGCGCGGAAAAGGGCTCGTCGAGGAACAGCACTTCCGGGTCCACCACCAGCGCCCGCATGATGGACACCAGTTGCTGCTGGCCGCCCGACATCTCGTAGGGATAACGGTTCAGGTCGAACTTGACCTCGAAGTTTTCCACCAGCCGGTCCACCCGCGCCTGCCGCTCGCCCTTGGGAATGTCCAGGTACTGCAGCGGGTAACGGATGTTGTCGATGGCGCGCATCCAGGGAAACACCGCCTCGCGGTAGTTCTGGAACACATAACCCATGCGCGTTTCCCAGGCTTCCTTGCCTTCGAACAGGATGCGGCCGGCGTCGAAGGGCAGGATGCCCGAGATCATGTTGATCAGCGTGCTTTTGCCGCAGCCATTGGGCCCGAAGATCGAGATGATCTTGCCCTTGGGAAGGTCCAGGTCGAAGTTCTCGTAAATCGTCGCCCCGTCGAAACGTTTGGTCAACCCGCGCACGGTGATGTGTGTGCCTTTCGGGTACCAGCGGTGCGAGTCGGCGTTGGCCTCCGCTGCCGCCGTTTCGGGCGCCAGCGGGCCGGGCGTGGGAGATGCCAGTGTGTTCACAGGGAGCAAGCCTTGTCGGGTGGGTGGGGGATCAAAAGGCCTTGACCATGGTTTTGCCGTCGATTTTTTCCTTGACGACGCCGAGCTCGGTGCCGATGTCGAGGAATTTCTGGAAGTCGGCAACGTCGGCCGCCGTCATGTCCTTGGCCATGACGATGCGCGGCAGCGGCACGGTGGCGGCCAGCTCCGGCGGCACCTTCATGCCCTGGATCAGGTAGCCGCGTGTGCTGCTGTCGGTCTGCGCCTGCTTCAGGCCGCGGGCCCAGGCCTCGGTGAAGCGTCTGGCGACATCCGGGCGTTCGCTGATGAGTTTTTCCGACAACACGGCGCCGGCGGCAAAGGCGCTGGCCTCCTTGCGGCCCAGCAGGTGGGTGGCGATCACGCCGGTCTCGATGCGCTTGCCGATTTTCTGCGCCACCATGATGGTTGCCGCCGGCTCCAGCGTGTAGCCGCCGTCGAAGGTGCCGGCCTGCAGTACCGACGAATGCATGTTGATCGGCTGCTCCTGGATGCTGAAGTCCTTGCCTTCCACCAGGCCGATTTTTTTCAGGACAGCGCGCGCCGAACCGATGTTGGCCGGGCCGGGGGCCGAGAACAGCTTGAAGCCGTTCTTGAAATCCTTCAGCGATTTGGCCGGGCTGTCCGGCTTGGCGACGAACTGCTCGATCACGTGCTGGCTGTTCTGTCCGTTCAGCGAGATGTATTTGAGGGTGCGCGGGCGGCGCGCTTCCATGTTCGCGCCTTCCAGCGTCACCAGGTTGGCGGCGCCGTCGATGTTGCCCGCCACAATCGATTGCAGCGTCAGCGGGTGGCTGGTCATCGGGATTTCCTCGACCTCCAGGCCCGCCTCCCTGAAGTAGCCGCGGTTTTGCGCGATGTAAAAGGGCAGCGCGGCACTGGACGGGAACACGCCGATCTTGATTTTGTCGGCAGCCTGTGCCGCGGGCAGCAGGGTCAGGGACAGGGCGAGGGCCAGCAGGGATCTGCGGCAAAAGAGGGTGATATCAGGCTGGTGCATGGCAGGGTTCTCCGTGAGGGTGGGCTAGGCGAGGGAAACAAAAAAGGATTGGCCGGCGCGGTAGCGGCGGGCCTCCGACATGTCGGGCGGCGGGCCGGCTTCGACCGCGCCTTCGAAGGTGAGCTCGAGCTGCACGCCGCTGGGGTCGTAGACGAACAACTGCCACAGCGAGGTACCGGGGACCAGGAATTCGCGCCAGTCCAGGCTGGCGGCGCGAAACCGCGCGATGTAGGCGTGGTAACCGGTGCAGGCCAGCGACACGTGATCGATCGCGGCTGTGCCGCTGTCGACCACGCCCGCGCGGCCCAGTGCCGGGCCACCGGCGTAGACGTGGATGATGGCCTGGCCACCCGGTTGCCCGCAGGCCAGCCAGGCGCCGGGGTAGCCGAAGTCGGGCCGCGCGGTCTCGCGCAGGCCGATCACGCCGGTCCAGAAGGCCAGCGTGCGCGCCAGGTCGGCCGTCTTGATGGCCAGGTGGAACAGGCCGTGGGTCAGGGCGCCGTCGTTGGGGGGGAGTGCAGCGGGCATGGGGGTTCCTCTCAGCCGGCCACACGCTGGCCCAGCGCGACCTGGCGAAACAGGCGCGAGAGCTGGTCCAGGAAGGGCGGCTCGGTTTTCCAGTGCGCGCCGCTGACCGGATCGGCGCCCTTGAGCAGGGTGTCGGTGGCCTGCACCGACAGTTCCATGGCAAAACGGATGCGCTCGGTGCGCGCGACCGACACCAGGTCCAGCCAGCCACGCGGAGCCAGCCGGCCGGCAGCAGCTTCACGCTCGATGATGAGGGCGGCGCAGCAGGCATCCTCGATCGCCTGGGTCGCGCCCTGGCCCAGCGTGGGCGCCATGCCGTGGGCGCTGTCGCCGAGGTACATCACCTGGCGCTGGGCTTCCGCAAACAGCACCTCCGATTCCTGCATGCGGGCCCAGTGGCTGTCGGCCAGGTTGGCGCACATCGCATCCAGCAGCCAGCGCACCTGCGCGCAGGGCTGGCCGCCGGCCGGCGCATAGGTCGCGCGCATCACCGCTTCGGTTTTCCATTCCTCGTGGATCTGCTCGCCCTGGGCGATCGGGAAGGTGGCGGCAATGTACACATGGCCAGGCGGCACGCGAAAGGCCAGCAGCCGGTGCGGGCCGTTAAACCATTGTTCGTAGTCGTCGATCAGGCCGCCGCTCGTGTCCTCGACCAGCGTGCGCACGATCGCGACGCCCACGTGACGCGGCGGCGGCAGGCCGGAGAAGGCGCTGCGTGTCGCCGAGTAGCGGCCGTCGACGCCGACCAGCAGGTCGATGTCGTCCAGGCGGTGCTGCACGCCGCGCTGGGTCCAGCTGACGCTGCTGCGCAAGGGGTCGCTGGCGCTGGGCGCGATGGCGGTGATCTCGCAGCCGTACTGGATCACGCCCCGTGCGCCGGCGCGCAAAACGTCGTACAGCTCGGACCAGCGTATCCGTATGCCTGCGTTGTCGGCGACGCTCTCCAGCGGCAGGTCGAACAGCACCGTGCCGTCGGACAGCGAGGTGCGCCAACTGGCCCAGGGCAGGCTTTGTGCGCACACCTGGGCGGCCAGTTCGGCGTCGCATTGCTGCAGCGCCTTGATGGCGTTGGGCCCGACGTTGAGACCGGTGCCGGCCTCGGAGTGGTCCTCGGGTTCGACTTTTTCGAGGCAATGGAGTTCGACCTGCGGCAGGCGCGCCAGGCGCCGCGCGAGGATGGCCCCGGCGACGCCGGCTCCGATGATGACAATTTTGAGTTTTTTCATGGGGTGTGCTGCTGCTCAGGCCAGGGTGGGCCAGCGCTGGCGCCAGGGGTGGTGATGTTCGTAATGCAGGCCCAGCGCCAGCAGCCCGGCGTCGGCGCCTGGACGGCCCAGCAACTGCAGGCCGATGGGCAGGCCGTGCGGTGAAGGTGCGGCCGGCAGCGCCAGCCCGGGCAGGCCGGCGGCGTTGGCAAAGGCGGTGAACACCGCATGGCCGCGCGGCCCGACCGCCTGGCCGTCGATCTCCGTGGGGTGGCTCTCGCCGGCGGTCCAGGGCAGGGCCGCCGACGACGGTGTCAGGATGAGGTCAAAGCCCGTCAGCAACTGCGCCAGCTCCGTCCGCATGTCACGCACCTCACGCTGCGCTTCAAACAGGTCGGTGGCGCGCAGCGCGCGGCCCTGCGCCAGCAGCTGGCGCAGCGCGGGTGTGAGTTCGGCCTCGGGACCGTCCGTGTCCTTCAGCACCGCTGCGAGGCCAGTGGCGCTGAGCACCGGCCAGGCCGCATGGTTAAAGTTCGCGATGCAGGCCGGGGCGGTTTGCTCCTCGACACGGTGGCCGAGCGCCTGCAGCGCCGCAGCGGCGGCATCGACACTGGCCAGGATCTGCGTGTCCACCGGGCTGCCGCCGATATGGCGCCAGTACACAATTTTCTGGCGCCCGGTGGGTGCTGCCGCTGCCTGCCAGCTGCCGGCGGCAGGGCCGGCGATGATGCGCATCATGAGCACCAGGTCCGCGACGGAACGGGCGATCGGCCCCACTACTTCCAGGCCGGGCAGGATCTCGGGCAGCCCGCCGCTGCGGGGTACGGCGCCCCAGGAGGGTTTCAGTCCCGCCAGACCGGCGTAGCCGGCGGGCCGGCGTATCGAGCCGCCGCCGTCGGTGGCCAACGCGAGCGGGGCGATGCCCGAGGCCACCGCAGCGACGGCGCCGCCGCTGGAGCCGCCCGGTGTCAGGGCCAGGTTCCAGGGGTTGCGGGTGACGCCGGCTAGCAGGTTGTCGGTGTAACCCTGCAGCGTGAACTCGGGCACATTGGTTTTGCCGACAATCACTGCGCCGGCGTCGCGCAGGCGTTGCACAGGCGTTTCGTCCTGGCCGGGCAGGAAACCGGCATACAGCTTGCTGCCCCAGTGGCAGGGCAGGCCAGCCACCGGGATGTTGTCCTTGACGGTGAGTGGCACGCCGTCCAGTGGCGACAGCGGCGCGCCTAGCCGCCAGCGCTGGGCGCTGGCCTGGGCCGCGGTGCGTGCACCGGCGATGTCGCAAGCCACCAGCGCATTGATCTGCGGCTGCACGACACGCATGCGGTCCAGCACGCTATCCAGCGCATCGACCGGGCTCAGGCTGCCCTGCGCAAAGGCTTTTGACAATTCGGCCGCGCCCAGTTGCCATGGCGATGTCGCCGTGGCGGGTGCGCGCAGGGCGGCGCTGATCATGCTTGCGCCACTTCCGCGATGACCGCAATCAGGCCGCCGCCGTCCGGGCCCTGGTGTTCGGCGCCGCCGGAGACAAAAATCCGGCCGTCGCCAAGCACGCCGGCCACCAGGCCCCCGACCGCGCCGCGGATATGGCGCTGGGCGTTGATGTCGGTATCGCCCAGCATGGTGTGGCGCGCGCCGCGCACCGTGCCGCGCCGGTCCGGCTCGCATTTGACAAAGGCAGCGGCGATGCGGACCTGGTCCTGTGGACTGAGCTGCGGCTGGGCGCGCAGGCCCAGTTCAGCCAGCACCTGTGTCACCGCGGCCAGGTCCAGCGCATCGGCCATGGGCGCGCAGGCCAGACGCAGCGGACCGCGCCACTGCGGGCTGTGGCCCAGCACCACCACTTCGCAGGCCTTCACCTCCACGCCGCAGGAAATGCTGGCGCGGTTGGAAAACAGGGTGAAGTCGCCGAGCAGCGCCACTTCCAGCGCCGGATCGTCGTCGAGCTCGCCCAAGGCCAGTGCCACACCGAAGGCGCCCGCGGCGCGGGACAGCGCCATGGACCGGTTGGCATCCGGGCAAGCCACGGCAGGGCCGGCGGCGCTTGCGCTTTCCGCGAGTTGTGGCGTCAGGAAGGGGCATTTCACCTGGACAAATGAGATGTCCTCCGGGCCGCTGATGCGGGCGTCGGCCATGGCGGCGCGTACTGCGTCCGCCACCTGGCGGACCTGGGCCCAGCGACCCATGTCCTGCGCCTGCATTGCCGGGCCCAGCGCCCGGCCCAGCGCCAGCGCCGGACCGGGCCGGGCGTCGGGCGCCGCCTCGGCGCGCGCAAACACGACGTAGTGCGGGCTCAGCACGCCCTCGGTGCCGCCCGACAGGATGCAGGGAATTTCCTGCAACAGATCCTGTGGCGCACGTCCCAGCCGCGCGCCCAGCAAGGCCATCAGCGACTGGGTGAAAAAGCCCCGCGTGAAATCATTGACGCCGCCGTTGCCCTCGGTCTTGCCGATGACCGCCACCACGTCCTGGGCGCGCAGCACGCCGTGGTCCAGCAGTCCGGCCAGCGCCGACAGGTCGCCCGGATGCGCCATGGGCAGGCGGTGCACCTGCAACTCGGGGCTGATGGGGAAAGGGATAAAAGACGCATCCATGGGCCCAGTCTGCCGGGAATGCGTGCAATCATCCAGCGCATAGTTTCTCTCATGGTGAGAACAAAATGTGTGCAGTCACCCGGCCGGTGGCCGCTGCCCGGGGGAGGGATCAGGGATTGAGTGCTGCCAGCCGGGCTACCAGCGCCTGGGCGAAAGACAGGGTGGCCACCGGCAGGGCGCGGCCGTCGCGAACCGCCAGCACCAGCTGGCTGGCGGACAGCGAGCGGTCGGTCAGCGGGATGGACACCAGCTCGCCCTTGCGCACCTCCTGCTCGGTGCCGATCTGGAACTGGAAGCTGATCGCGCCGGTCTGCCGTGTGAATTCCTTGAGCATCTGCACGGTGCTGGCTTCCAGTGTCACCTTCAGACTCATGCGCGAACGTGCCATCAGCACATCGAGCAGGCGCCGGCTGCCGAAGGAGTGGTCGCCCAGGGCCACGGTGTATTTCTGGCAGTCGGCAAGCCGGATCTTCTGCCGGCCGGCCAGCGGGTGGTCGGGGCGCATCATGGCGCACAGGGGCTGGTCCAGCGAGGCAATCACGCGCAGGTCGTCCGACGGTTCGGGATCATGCACCAGCACCAGCTCGACCTCGTCGGCCATCAGCGCGGCGACCAGCTGGCCCGTGACCCCGGCCAGCACCCGGAACTGCACGCCCGGGTGGCTTTGCTGGTACTGCGCAATCGCGCTGGGCACCAGGTCGGTGGACACCGACTCGGCGCAGCCGATGCGGACTGTGCCGCGCACCATGCCGCGCAACTGTTCGATTTGCGAGACGGCCGAGCGCAGGTCCGACAGGCCGCGGCGCATGGTGTTGACCAGCACCTCGCCGGCCGCCGTCAGGCGCACGCCGCGCGGCAGGCGTTCGAACAGCGGGGTGCCGAGTTCGGCCTCGAGCTCGAGGATCTTGCGGTTCAGCGCGGTGGAGGCGACATGCAGGATCTCGGCGGCCTTGCGGATCGAGCCGGCACGCGCGACGGTGTCGAGGTAGACGTAGGAGCGCGGGGGATGGAACATGGCTGGGCGCCGGGCGTGGGTCTCGCGCCGGCCCGCTCAGGCGGGCGTGCGCCGCAGGTAGCGCACAAAGCTGAAGGCCATTCCTCTGGCGGACAGGTGTTCTTCCCGTGCGGCTTCGACCCAGTCCGGGCCCAGCGTGGGCGCAAACGCATCACCCTCGAAGTCCTGCGCGATCTCGGTGACCTCGGCGCGGCCGGCCAGCGCTTCGGCCTGCGCATAAATCTGCGCGCCACCGATCACCCAGATGTCGGGTACATCGCCAGCCTGGGTCAGGGCCTCTTCAAGACCGCTGGCGCGCTGCGCACCGGCGGCTTGCCAGCCGTCGTCGCGCGTGATCACGATGTTGGTCCGGCCCGGCAGCGGCCGGAATTTGGGTGGCAGCGAGTCCCAGGTCTTGCGGCCCATGACGACCGGGCAGCCACTCGTGAGTTGCTTGAAGTGCGCCAGATCTTCCGGCAAATGCCAGGGCATGACGCCGTCCTTGCCGATGACGCCGTTGGCGGCACGTGCGTAGATGAGGTTGATACGACGCATCACATCTATACAGCCACGGGGGCCTTTATGGCCTCATGGTGCTGGTAATCCACAAACTCGAAATCCTCGAATTCGTAGTCGAAGATCGACGCCGGCTTGCGCTTGATCTTCAGCGTCGGGTAGGGGAAGGGCTGGCGGCTCAGCTGCAGCGCCACCTGTTCGGCGTGGTTGCTGTAGATGTGGCAGTCGCCGCCGGTCCAGATGAAGTCACCGACGTCGAGCTCGCACTGCTGGGCCACCATGTGCGTGAGCAGGGCGTAGCTCGCGATGTTGAAGGGCACACCGAGAAAGATGTCGGCGCTGCGCTGGTAGAGCTGGCAGCTCAGCTTTCCCTTGCCGCCCGGCTCGGTGGCGGGCGCCACGTAAAACTGGAAAAAGGCATGGCAGGGCATCAGCGCCATCTTCGGCAGGTCGGCGACGTTCCAGGCGCTGACGATGATGCGGCGCGAATCGGGGTTGGTCTTCAGGGTTTTGATCACGTCGGCGATCTGGTCGATGTGGCCGCCGTCCGGCGTCGGCCAGCTGCGCCACTGCACGCCGTAGACCGGGCCGAGGTCGCCGTCCTCGCGCGCCCATTCGTCCCAGATCGTGACGCCGCGCTCTTTCAGCCAGTTGTTGTCGCTGGAGCCCTGCAGAAACCACAGCAGTTCATGGACGATGGACTTGAGGTGAACCTTCTTGGTGGTGACCAGCGGAAAACCTTCGTTGAGGTCGAAGCGCATCTGGTAGCCGAACACGCTTTTGGTGCCGGTGCCGGTGCGGTCGGACTTGAACACGCCGTGGGTGTCCACATGGCGCATGAACTCTTCGTACTGGAAGCGGATGGGGCGGGTCATAAAAAACCAGTCGGTGGGTGCCGGAAAAGGTGGGGCGGCACGGGGGACGCCACACGAATAATTATGCCTTCAGCACCCGGCCCGGGTTCATCAGGTTGTGCGGGTCCAGGCCCTGCTTGATGGCGCGCATCATGCCCAGCGCCACCGGCGATTTGTGTTTGGGCAGGGAATCCACCTTGAGGCTGCCGACGCCGTGTTCGGCCGAGATCGAGCCGCGGTAGCGGTCCACCACCTCGTAGACCAGCGCATTCATGGGCGCTTCCTGTTCGTCGAGGAAACGCGCCTGATCCTCATTCTCCGGCGCCTGCACGTTGTAGTGCAGGTTGCCGTCGCCGAGGTGGCCATAGACCACCAGGCGCGCGCCGGGGAAACGTTGCAGCAGCAGGGCGTTGGTCTCCGCCACGAATTCGGGAATGCGCGAGACATTGATCGAGATGTCGTGTTTGATGTTCAGGCCTTCCTCGGCCTGGGCCAACGGGATGCTCTCGCGGATATGCCACAGCGCGTGCGCCTGCGCCATGCTTTCGGCGACCACCGCGTCACTGACGCAGCCGGCTTCCATGGCGGCCTCGAGCAGGCGCTCGAAACAGGCGCGGGCATGTTCTTCGGATTCGTTGTCCGAATTCTCCAGCACCACACACCACTCAGATTCCTGCCAGAAAGGCACCCGCTGCTGCGGGAAATGTTTGGCCACCAGGCTCAGCGGGAACTGGCCCATGACCTCGAAGCCGGTCAGGCCGGAGCCCAGGTGCTCATGCGCCAGGCCCAGCAACTGCACCGCGGCTTCGAGTGAAGGCACGGCGGCAAAAGCGGTGAGCTGGCTTTTGGGCAGGGGATAGAGTTTCATGGTCGCGCCGGTGATCACGCCCAGCGTGCCCTCGCTGCCGATGAACAAATGGCGCAGATCGTAGCCGGTGTTGTCCTTGCGCAGTCCGGTCAGGCCGTCCCAGATCTCGCCCTGGGCGTTGACCACTTCCAGTCCGAGGCAGAGTTCACGCGTGTTGCCGTAACGCACAACCTGGGTGCCGCCGGCATTGGTGCCGAGGTTGCCGCCAATGGTGCAACTGCCTTCCGAGGCCAGGCTCAGCGGGAACAAAAAGCCGGCCTGTTCGCAGGCCTCCTGCAGGTTCTGCAGCACACAGCCGGCTTCGACGGTAATGGTCAGGTTGCCGGCGTCCAGCGTGCGCACCTTGTTCATGCGGGTCAGGCTCAGCACCACCTGGGTGCCGCTGGCGTCCGGCGTCGAGCCGACCACCATGCCGGTGTTGCCGCCCTGGGGCACCATGCTCACGCGCGCGGCGGCGCAGGCCTTGACCACGGCGGCAACTTCGGTGGTGGAGCCGGGACGCACCACGGCCAGCGCCTTGCCGGTTTCGCGCCGGCGCCAGTCCTGCACCCAGGCGGTCAGGTCACCTTCGGTCAGGACGTTGGGCGCGCCGACGATCTGGCGCAGCGAGTCAAGAAGTTCGTTGTGGGTGCTCACGGTGTTTGGGCTTCCGGTTCAGGCAGGGTCTGGGTTTTGGCGTTTTTCAGGCGGATGCGCACGTGCATGGCGCAGGCGGTGAACAGCAGCAGGCACAGCGCGACCTCGATCATCGCCAGGTAGTTGCCGGGCGGCTTGTCGCTCCAGGCGCGCACTGCGCCTTCGGTGAAGTAAAGCCACACCATCAGGCTGAGCCAGCGGTAGGTGTACATGCGGTTTTTCAGCAGGCCCGCCAGCGGAATACACAGCGGCAGCACCTTGAGCGCCAGCAGCGAGCCGCCCGGGCGAATCGGCGCCAGCCACATCTCCCAGGCCAGGCCGAGCACGATCAGGCCGCCGAGGCTGCCCAGGGCCAGCCAGCGGGTGGCGTCGATTTGCGAGGTTTTGTTCATCGGAGAGGTAGTCATCAATCAGGCGGGTCGATGGCATGATACCGGGGATGGTGCGACTCGAAGTCGCCTGTAGTCAGCTTCACTAGAGAAGCCAGGAGTTGTGTTTTCCCTCTGTAGAACCACGGTTTTACACGGGGGAAATCACAATGAACACAATGTAATCCGCCCCTGCGCGGACGCATTGACAACCTTCCCGCAACGGGTTCGGTTGGTGTAAAAACGGCCTTAAAACCCGTTTTTCTGTCTCTTTTGAACAACGAGTTACACTTTGTAACGAAATTGTTTAGTCCTCACAGCGGGCCAAAAGATCCGAAAGGTGACACCAACTCATGGTGTCTTGTTTTTCTACCAAAACCACGTTTGGAACAACGTGACCTCGACTGTGCGTGCGTCTCGGGTAACCGGGGGGGTGCGGAGCCACAGTTAAACCACTCGTGCGGTAACGCACGCAAGCCATGGGCGACCATGGGGCATTCCTGAAAGCAAGATCAGGAAGAGTGGCCGGGGTAAAGGGTATGGGAAACGTCATGTGAACGTTCGTATGAACCGTCGTAAGTATCCGTAGCTAACACTTGTGTTCGCGGGCAACCGCGAGAGCTGCGACCAAAACGGTATTGCGTCTGGAATCTGGTGTCATCCACTCAGGTTCGTTCCCTTTAGACGCACGGCGGATAGAACGTCCCTAACCCCTTTCGTCGGTTCGCCGACCGACGGGGCACCGTGAGGAACGAGGTAAACCCGATATATCGCTGGCCTTCGGGCCAGCAACCTGCGCGTAAGCAAGGGCCATGGTGTAGCGGGCAGAGGAAGCTGCAAAACGCGAATGGGCGCATGTAATGTGCGTCATAGCGGTTCAAAATTTGCCGCAGTGCGAAAGCACGCAGACTTGCAGCAGGTGCGACAGCGTAAGAGCTATTGCGAACTTACACCCTAGGGGGTACATGCCCCTTGGGGTGTGTGCGTCCACGGGGTGTCAACGACATCACTGGAGGCAGTATGAAACACATCCAAGGCAGCAATGCCTCAGATGCTGCGCCTACAGGCGAACAGAAGTGCGAGTGGCATTCCATCGATTGGAAGGCAGTGACTCTGTTCGTAGGTAAGGCGCAATCGCGCATAGCGCAGGCGACGAAGGACGAAGACTTCCGAAGGGCCGCAAGGCTCCAAAGGGGTCTAGTCCGGTCCTGGCAGGCCAAGGCATTGGCGGTCAGGAAAGTGACGACAAACCAAGGAAAGCGGACGGCTGGCACCGACCGCGAACTCTGGGACACGCCACTTCAGAAATGGAAAGCCATCGAAAGGCTAGGTCAGCGGGATTACAAAGCCAGTCCATTGCGACGGGTCTACATCCCTAAGGCCAACGGCAAAGAAAGACCGCTAGGCATCCCTACGATGCTGGATCGGGCGACGCAGGCACTTCACCTGTTGGCGCTGGAGCCAGTGTCCGAGTGCAGGGCCGATCCGAACTCTTACGGGTTCCGGAAAGGACGCTGTACGCAGGATGCTTGCGCGCAGTTGTTCAACTCCATCGCCTCGAAGGTTTCGGCCTCGTGGGTTTTGGACGCGGACATCAGCGGGTTTTTCGACCACATCAACCATGAATGGCTGCTGCGCAATGTTCCAACGAACAAACGCGTGCTGAGTCAGTGGCTTAAGTGTGGGGTCGTCGACAAGGGCCAACTGGTGAGTACGGATGAGGGCACCCCACAGGGGGGCATCATCTCGCCGACGCTGGCGAACTGGACGCTCGATGGTCTGGAACGGGGTCTGCAGTCGCATGTACGTGCGACTCTGGGCGTTGTGAAAGGTCAGAAGGCCAAGGTGAATCTGGTGCGGTACGCGGATGACTTCGTGGTGACCGGCAATTCGAAAGAGTTGCTGGAAGCAGTGGTCAAGCCGTGGATAGAGCAGTTCCTGCGAGAGCGGGGGCTTGAGCTGTCCGAGGCTAAAACGCGGATCGTACACATCGATGAAGGGTTCGATTTTCTGGGGTGGAATTTCAGAAAGTATTCTGGAAAACTGCTCATCAAGCCGAGTCGGAAAAGCGTGAAGGCGCACTACGACAAAGTCAAGGAGATCATCGCCAAGTCGATTTCGGTGAAAACTGAAGTGCTGATAGGCAAGCTCAACCCGGTTCTCCGGGGTTGGGCGAACTATCACAAAGGGGTAGTGGCGAAACAGACTTTCAACAAACTCGACTTTCAGCTTGACTGGAAGTTGATGCGTTGGGGTCTCAGACGCCATCCCCGAAAGAGCAAGCTCTGGGTGCGCGAGCACTACTGGCGGAAACCCGGCTCACGTTGGGAATTTGCTACAGATGTCTTGAAAGATGACGGGTCGGGTAGCGAAACGTCGAGGCAGAAATGGCCGCTTTATTTGTATAAGCTTGCTGATACAAAGATAGTGAGGCACGTCAAGATCAAAGGGGACTACAACCCCTTCGATCCGGCTTGGGAGAAGTACGGCGAAGACCTGCGAGTTTCACGGACGTCGCAAGACATCGTGGACACGTTCAGGTTCAAGCTGTGGACATCTCAACATGGCAGATGTGCCCTATGTCAAATGCCGATGGAGTCTCTGGCGGATTGTCACGACCACCATATCGTGTACAGGATGCACGGAGGCTCTGATGCTCTGTCCAATCGTGTGCTGCTGCATTCGATCTGTCATACGCGTGTTCATATCCTAGGTTTGGGGGTTACCAAGCCGGTCCCAGTACGGGGACTTTAATCTGGGGAAGTAGACTTGGATCATGCAATCCGATAAGTCTAGTAAACCAGTGGTCGTGCATGAGCCGTATGCGGTGAAAGCCGCAAGTACGGTTCTTCGGGGAGGGGGAAGCAGCGATGCTTCCTCCTTACCCTCCAGATTCCAGCAGTCCCTGCAACAGTTATTGACAGACCTGTCCCGCTTCCCCTGGCGCGATACCGCCTTCACGCTGCGCCAGCGTTTTCGCGAAGACCACATGGGCCTGACGGCCAGCAGCCTGACCTTCACCACCAGCATTGCGCTGGTGCCCTTCTTCACGGTGGCGCTGGCGATCTTCACGGCCTTTCCGATGTTCTCCAAGCTGCAGGGCGTGCTGCAGGTCTGGCTGGTCAACAGCCTGATCCCGGACAACATCTCGCGCCAGGTACTCGGCTACCTGACCCAGTTCGCGCGCCAGGCCAACAAGCTGGGTGTGGCCGGCCTGGCGGTGCTGCTGGTGACCGCGATCGCGCTGATCCTGACGATTGACCGCACGCTCAACGGCATCTGGCGCGTCAAGAAGCCGCGGCCGCTGGCGCAGCGTGTGCTGATTTACTGGGCCGCCATCACGCTGGGCCCGCTGGTGCTGGGCGCCAGCCTGGCCGTCACCTCGTATGTGATCTCGGGCTCGCGCGGCGCTGTCAGCACCATGCCGGGCGGGCTGCGCGTGTTGCTGGACATCCTGCAGTTTTTCCTGCTGGCCGGCGGCATGGCGGCCTTGTACCGCTACGTGCCCAACACCTTTGTACGCTGGGCCCATGCCTGGGCTGGCGGCCTGTTTGTGGCTGCCGGCATCGAGCTGGCCAAAAAGGTGTTGACGCTGTACCTGAGCAGCGTGCCGACCTACTCGCTGGTGTATGGCGCGTTTGCCACCTTGCCGATCTTGCTGGTCTGGATTTACGTCGCCTGGGTCATCGTGCTGCTGGGCGCGGTGATCGCGGCCTACCTGCCCAGCCTGCTGGCCGGGGTGGCACGACGCGGCAGCAGCCACGGCTGGCAGTTCCAGCTCGCGGTCGAGCTGCTGCAGCAACTGCACCAGGCGCGCAGTACCACACGTATCGGCCTGGAGGCCTCGGAACTGGCGAAGGCGCTGCAGGTCGACGTGCTGCAACTCGAACCGGTGCTGGGGACCCTGGTGTCGCTGGACTGGATCGGTCAGCTGACCGACCCGGATGACGACAAGGAGGCGCGTTATGTCTTGCTGGCCGATCCCGACGCAACCCGGCTGGAGCCGCTGATGGCGCAGTTGCTGCTGAGCCAGGACCCGTCGATGAAAAATTTATGGGAAAACGGGCGTTTTCCCTCGCTGCGACTGCGTGACGTGTTATGAAATTGATAGCACTTCGCAGGCGGCAGGGCCTCTATTGGCCGGCTTTTTTGGCCGCCTCGTAGCGCGCCTTGTTCTCCGCATTGGGCGGATACAGGCCCGGCAGCGAGGCGCCGGCTTCCACCTCGGCCATGATCCAGGCCTCCAGCCGCTCCTGTTCCGGCGCCAGCGTCAGCATCTCGTCCAGCAGGGCAGCCGGGATCAACACCGCACCGTCGTCATCCACCACCACCACGTCGCCCGGAAACACCGCGACGCCGCCGCAGGCGATCGGCTGCTGCCAGGCCACAAAGGTCAGGCCCGCCACCGAGGGCGGCGCGGCCGCGCCACTGCACCAGACCGGCAGGCCGGTGCCCAGCACACCCGCCTGGTCGCGCACCACGCCGTCGGTCACCAGCGCGGTCACGCCGCGCTTGACCATGCGCGCGCACAGGATGTCGCCGAAGATGCCCGCGTCGGTCACCCCCATGGCATCGGCCACGGCGATGCAGCCGGCCGGCATGGCCTCGATCGCGGCGCGGGTCGAGATCGGCGAGGACCAGGACTCGGGCGTTGCCAGGTCTTCGCGGGCCGGCACGAAGCGCAGCGTGAAGGCACGCCCCACCAGACGCGGCTGGCCGGGACGCAGCGGCCGCGCGCCGCGCAGCCAGACATTGCGCAGGCCTTTTTTCAGCAGCAGGGTGGTCAGGGTGGCGGTGGTGATGCCCGAGAGGATGGCCACGGCCCGCGCGTCGAGGCCCATGTCGATGGTGTGTTCGGCCATCAGATCTTCACCTTGCCGGTCCAGATGTCCTTGTACATGACCCAGTCGCCCATGAAGCTGTAGAGCGGGCGCTTGAAAGACGCGGGCTTGTTCTTTTCAAAGCCGGAGTGGCCGACCCAGGCAAAGCCGTAGCCGCAGAGCAGGCCGGCCAGCAGCCACCAGGGGTTGCGGGTGACGATTGCCGTCGCGAGACACAGCAGCGACAGCGTCGAGCCGGCGAAGTGCAGGCGCCGGCAAGTGCGGTCGCTGTGTTCGGTCAGGTAAAACGGATAAAACTCGGCGAAGCTCCTGAAAGCTTTGGCATCGACGGGGGCGCTTGGCGCTGCGGGGCTGGCTGTGTTCATGGCTTGTCTCCAGAGGATTCACCATGATAGCCACAGCGGCTCCCCGGCATCAAGTGACTGAAAACGGCGCTTTCAAAAAGCCGCGAAAGCGCGCCCGGCCGCCGCGTGTCGGTGCGCTGCTGAGCGTGTAGCCCGGAAAGCGCTGCAGGAAACGCCCGACCGCGATCCGGCCTTCCAGCCGCGCCAGGCTCAGACCCGCGCACTGGTGGATGCCGAATCCGAAAGCCAGGTGGCGGTTGTTTTCACGGCCCAGGTCCAGTTGCTCGGGATGGTCGAACTGCGCCGGGTCGCGATTCGCCGCGCCTATACACAGCGTCAGCAGCGTGCCGGCCGGCAGGTCCACGCCGCCCACCGTGCAGGCGCTGACGGCGCGCCGGTTGCCGAGCTGGTTGGACGATTCAAAACGCAGGAATTCGTCGATCTCCACAGTCAAATCGGGCTCCGGCCCTTTTCCCGCGTGCGTGGACAGCTGCAATTTTGATAGCAATTGGCCCTTGGCCTCCGGCCATTCCTGCAGCGCCACCAGGGCGTTGCCGATCAGGTTGGTGGTGGTTTCGTGACCGGCGTTGAGGATGAAGACGCAGTTCTGCAGCAGCTCGGTCTCGCTCAGGCTTTGTCCCGCGTCCTCGCCCTGGATCAGCCGCGTCAGCACGTCGTGCTCCGGATCGCCCGGGTGTTTCCGGCGTTCGGCCACCAGTGTTTGCAGGTAAGTGGTGAACTCACTGACGCTGCGGTTGCCGAGCGCTTCCTGTTCGGGCGTGAGTTTGGGCTCCAGCGCGCCCAGGATGGCCAGCGACCAGTCGCGCAACGGGCCGCGCTCGGCATGCGGCACGCCCAGCAGGTTGCCGATGATCTCGACCGGAATCGCCGACGCGAAGTCTTCGATCAGGTCGCCGCCCCCTTTGGCCTGTATCACATCGAGCAGGCTGTCCACCAGCGTGATCAGGCCCGGTTCCATGTCGGCGATGGCGCGGCGTGTCAGCGCGCCCATGATGAGCTTGCGCACCCGGGTGTGCAGCGGCGGGTCGTTGAACACCAGGCTGGTGGTGTGGTGCGCCAGCAGCGGCGCGCCATCCCCGTACTTGGGCGTGAATTCGACGCGCTTGTCCGAGCTGAAGGTCTGGGCATCGCGGTATACCGCCACGATGTCGGCGTAACGTGTCAGGAAGTACGACCCATCGGGCATGCGCCGCACCGGTTCATGTTCGCGCAGCCGGGCGTAGACCGGGTAGGGGTTGGCGTAAAAGTCGGCGGGCAGGGCGCGCAGGTCCAGGCCGGTGGCGATCTCGCGTGCGCGCGCGGGCGTCATGGGCGGCGTGATGGCGTTTGTCATTCGGTGATTTTGTCATGCGCCGCCGCGGGTGTTATTGGCAAGCCGCGCCCGCATTAGTTCCGTTGCCGCCGCTTGTGCGGCGTCCTACGCTGGGTTTCGCAGCTTCGCGGACAGCGCGTGCTGCATGAAGCAAAAAACGGATTCAACCCAAGGAGAGCGAAATGAGTAAACACTATGCGTGGCTGTTGTTCATGGTTCTTGGCGCGGGCGCAGGACCCGCAGCGCAGGCGGCGGGGCGTTGTCCCGCCAACGACATGGGATGTACGCAGGATGACTATGAGCAGAAGGTGAAGGACCGTGTCGAACAGGGAAAACAGGAGGTGAAGGACGCCTCCGGCCCGGTGGAAAAGGTCAAGGCCGTGGGCCGCACCGTCAAGGACTGCACCGACTGTGGCATGAAGGTCATCAAGGATGCCATCAGCGGCGCGGACAAGGACAACTGAGGCTGGACGGGAGCCGCTTGCCTCAGCGCCCGGCCTGCAGGAAGTCGCGCATCGCCATGAGGGTTTCCTCAGGCGCTTCGGTCATCTGGTGATGGCCGACCGGGACCTTCACCAGCTTCACGGTTTTGCCGCTGCCTGTTGCCTTGTCGATCAGCGCTTGCGCAGCCCTGGCCTGGGTCATCTGGTCTTGCGCACCGAGCAGGAAGAGCACCGGGCAGGTGATCTGCGTGATCGCGGTATCGCCGTTCACATAACTGTCGCAGGCCTTGAAGCCGCGGTGAAACACATTGACTTGGCTGTTGCTGGCAATCACGCGCCGGCCCAGCGCCATGCTGGCGCCGTGCACCCAGGTGCCGGGGCCGAGTGCCGAGGGCGGTGGCGCCAGCGTGCTGCGCGAAAAGATATTGACCATCTCCAGCGCTTTCATGGGCTGGTTCTGCGAGGCGTCCAGCAGCGCGGCCGAGACCTTCATCGGGAAAGCGATGCCGACCAGCACCAGGTGGCTGATGCGTTGTTTCAATTGCGCCGCCGCCTCCAGCGCGATCAGCGAGCCCCAGCTGTGGCCGACCAGCGCGGCGCGCTGAACGCCGGCCGCATCCAGCAGGGCCGCGACAAAAGCAGCGCCTTCCTCGACGCTGGCCGGCGCCTCGCCTGCGCTGCGGCAGTGGCCGGGCAGGTCCACCGCCAGCACATTCCAGCCGTGGTGCGCCAGGTAGCGGCTTTGCAGGATCCAGACGCTGTGGTCGTTGATCACGCCGTGGATGAAGACCACCGTGGGTTTGGCGGCGTCGAAGGCCTTGCCGCCGGTATAGCAGTAGGTGGGGTGGCCGTTGACGGTGAGCATCATGCTGCTTTCTCCGCCGCTTTGAGCGCACGTTTGAGGTCATCGATCAGGTCATCCGGGTCTTCCAGCCCAATGGACAGGCGTATCGTGCCCTGGGTGATGCCGCCGGCGGCCAGCGCTTCGTCGCTCATGCGGAAGTGGGTGGTGCTGGCCGGGTGGATCACCAGGCTGCGGCAGTCGCCGACATTGGCCAGGTGGCTGAACACCTTGAGGGCCTCGATAAACGCCTTGCCCTGCTCGCGATGACCCTGGATGTCGAAGCTGAAGACCGAACCGGCGCCGCGTGGCAGCAGCTTCTTCGCCAGTACATGGCTGGGATGCGATTCGAGCATCGGGTGGCCGACGCGCGACACCAGCGGGTGGCTGGCCAGAAAGGCCACGACTTTTTCGGTGTTGGACATGTGCCGCGCCATGCGAAGCGGCAGGGTTTCGATGCCCTGCAGGATCAGCCAGGCGGTGTGCGGGCTCATGCAGGCGCCGAAGTCGCGCAGGCCTTCGCGGCGCGCGCGCAGCAAAAAGGCGCCCACCGTGCTTTCCTCGCTGAACACCATGTTGTGGAAGCCGTCATAGGCCTGGCTCAGTTCGGCGAACTTGCCGGATTTGTCCCAGTCGAAACTGCCGCCATCGACCACGATGCCGCCGATGACCGTGCCGTGGCCGCTCAAAAACTTGGTCGCCGAGTGATACACGATGTCCGCGCCATGCTCGAAGGGCTTGACCAGCCAGGGCGAGGTCAGGGTCGAATCGACCAACAAGGGCACGCCGGCCTCATGCGCGATGCTCGACACGGTGGGCATGTCCAGCACGTCCAGGCCCGGGTTGCCCACGGTTTCGCCGAAAAAGAGTTTGGTCTCGGGCCGGACCGCGGCGCGCCAGCCGTCGATATCGCCGGGTTTGACGAAAGTCGTTTCGATCCCGAAGCGCCGCATGGTGTAGTGCAAAAGATTCTGGCTGCCCCCGTACAGCGCGGTGGAGGCCACGATGTGGGAACCCGCGCCCATCAGCGTGGCAATGGAGAGGTGCAGTGCCGCCTGGCCGCTGGCGGTGGCGATGGACCCGATGCCGCCTTCGAGTGCGGCCACCCGCTGCTCCAGCACCGCATTGGTTGGATTGCTGATGCGTGAGTAAACGTGTCCGGCGCGTTCCAGGTTGAACAGGCTGGCCGCATGGTCGCTGGACTCGAACACAAAGGACGTGGTCAGGTGGATCGGTACGGCGCGCGCGCCGGTGGCCGGATCGGGCGCAGCGCCGGCGTGCAGGGCCAGCGTGTCGAAGCCCGGGTCAGAATAGCCAGACATGGAGTCTCCAGTAGTCGTTGGGAACAAGCCCGCAAAAAGAGGCACGCACCCTGAAACAAATCACGATGGCCTGCCGGGGCATTGTGGGCTATATTTGAACTGAAATTCCCTTGGGCGGCACCGGGGGAAACCTGATTCCTGAAGGAGCGCCCCATGAAAGTCCTTGATATCCTGCGCGTCAAAGGCAACACCCTCTACACCGTCCAGTCCGACGAACCGCTGGCCAAGGCGGCCGAGATCATGGCGGACAAGGACATCGGTTCACTGGTCGTGATGGACCACGGCGAGCTGGTCGGCATGCTGACCTTCCGTGAAGTCATCCTGTGCATCGTGAAGAACGGCGGTGAAATCGGCGCCACCCTGGTCCGCACGGCGATGGACGACGCACCGCTGACCTGCACACCCGAGACCGAGATCGACGAAGTCCGCCGCATGATGCTGGGCCGCCACGCGCGTTACATGCCGGTGCTCAACAAGAAAGTGCTGGAAGGCGTGATCTCGTTTTACGACGTGGCCAAGGCGGTGGTCGACGGCCAGAATTTCGAGAACCGCATGCTCAAGGCCTACATCCGCGACTGGCCTTCCGAAGAAGACGAGACGCAGGACACCAAGCTCTGAACGGGCTGGTGCTCAGGGAACTTCCCACACTTGCTGGAACAGGCGCTTGTTGATCGGGTCTATGCTGTCCAGGCGGTTTTTCCAGACGGCCGGGACCGGGTAGTCGGCTTTTTCGATGACAACATCGTCCTCTCGGTTGTTCTGCCGCAGCCATTGCTTGGTATAGAAATGGCCGCGGGTCACACGTTCGATCTCGCGGAAGAAATAATTGATGCTGTCCACCCGCATCTCCATCAATGAGCACACGTTGATGAACAGCTTGAAGTAGTTTTCCGGAAACTTCTCGAGCTGGCTGGATGCAAAAAAGGCAAACCGGCACTGACTCAGCTCTTCGGCAACGTCTTCGAAATGGTCGAAAGACCTGAAGGCGAAAATCTTCTCGCCGGGAAACAGGCTCTGGATGTACCACTGCGACACCAGAAGCGCGGGCGCAATGTCGAAAATCATGTAGCGGCAGTGGGTGGTCATGCCAAACACGTGGGCCAGCCGCCCATGGCCTGCGCCCAGTTCCCCGATCACGATCGGTTGTTCCGAATCTGCCGCCAGCCCTGTGGCGTCCAGCATGAGGTTTCGCTCGCGAACGGAATGCGCCAGATCCTGCGACAGGATCCGGCCCCGGCGGGTAATTTTCAGGGGGTTGCCCGTGACCGGTTCGGCGAGTTTGCGAAGTATTCCATGGTGGTCGGTGTGCAGCGTGTAATCCCAAAGCAGGCTCACGCCCAGTTTGTACGCCAGGCGCGCGTTGGCATCCTTGAAGAAATGGACCTGGGGGCCGGAGCTGCTGAGGTCTTCCATTTCATCGGTCATGGCTTCCATGTTCCCATGCATGGGCCACAGCTCGATCAGGCTGCCTATCTGGTGGTCGCTGATGGAGACCGTCAGCCAGTTGTAGTAGTTGTGTGCGACCGTGCGCTTGAAGTTGGGCAGGCCGTACTTGACCAGCATGTCGATGTGCTCCACCGCATGCGTCTCCCAGAACTTCGACGGCGTGGCTTCGGGAACGGTGGCCAGCTCCCGGTTCACCGCGTCCAGCATGGCATGAAAATCTTCGAGAGCCGGTGCGGAGGCGCTGCCGTCTCCCGGCGCCACCAGCAGCATGGCGGGGTCGTCATATTTCGCGGCGATTCGTGCGACCACGCGCTGCAGCTTGCGGTGAACCAGCTCGGCAGGCGCGTCCGACTGGAATGCGCTGCGGTAGACGGACTCTGCTTCCTCGTCCCTGTTGCTTTCATACAGCGCGTCGCCAAGCCGCAAGATCGGAACCCCGTCGGGAACGGCGGTCTTCTGCACCACAGGGGCGGGTGGCGCACTCGCCTGCCTGTCGGCCGGCGCATCCTCTTCCTTCTTTCCCTTGAAAATGCTTTCCCGCACGCCACCCAGAATTGCTTTTAGCATCAGTTGTTCCCTCCGATGGGGCGAAGCATACTGCCAGATGCTGGCCCGTTGTGGCCGGAGTGTCCGGCGGCCTGATGGTCCGGACAAACGGGTGGACCGTTGTCAGCCCGACCCCTTGCAAGCCTGAACGTGAGCAGTGCGCTCAGCGAGCCGGGGGTTGCCCGGCGGCAACTCACTTTCTTTTGTCTCGCCAAAAGAAAGTAAGCAAAGAAAAGGCGACCCTGCTGTCTGCGACCCTCCTTCGCTGACGCTGCGGAGGGTAACCTGCGGTGCTCGGTCCAGCCGGGGCCGGGCTCGAACTCGGCTAGCGCCTCAAACAATCGCCCGTCCTGATCCGTCTGGCCCTGCGCTCCTCGGCGCATACAGAAGGGTGGTGGGATCGGGATCGGGACCGGATTCGGGCTCCGGCGAGGACGCGCAAAGCGCGTCCTCGCCTCCCCGCACCCGCTTCCCCACCCGTCGGGCCGGGCCGAGGAGCACAGCCGAAAACGGATCAGGGCGAGCGATTTTGAGCGAAGCGAGTCGAGCTCGACCCCGTTTTCGGCGAGCACCGCAGGTTGCCCCGCAGCGAAGCGGAGGGGACCCGGACCATCGGGTCGCCTTTTCTTTGGTGGGCGGATTCAAACCCCAAGTGCAACAGTCGGAATTAGGCCGGCATCAGCCATGGCCTTGTTGTTGAAGAAGACCTCGGCAGGGCTTTTCCAGCCCAAGGTCTTGCGTGGCCTGATGTTGAGCTCCCA
>Ga0308010_1000228_pt1 | contig 45853 bp, 50 predicted proteins | sample Neamet129_FD_202368 | JGI IMG/M metagenome (GOLD analysis project Ga0308010, IMG submission 202368) | Marine microbial communities from water near the shore, Antarctic Ocean - #129 | ecosystem: Environmental > Aquatic > Marine > Unclassified | place: Southern Ocean | collected 2014-07-24 | reverse complement strand
AAGCTGCGGCTTCTTTGCGCCCAATTGGGCATCATGATCGGGCAACTCTTAAGTGCGACACGTGAACAAACCGCTGCACTCAAACTGCGGACCGTCTGAAATGTGAGTTTCTCAGGGACGACTAATTCATAGCAGCCACGGGCCGCCTGTCAACGCGAATTGAGGCCTTCAAAACAGGTCTGCAGCACCAGCGCGATGACCTCTTCATCGCTGTGCTGGCCGCCGGCCTTGAGAAACTCCAGCACCGGGTCACAGGCGCGCGCATACAGCGTGTACAGCACCAGCACCGGCGGCAGCTGCTTGTTGAGCGATCCGTCGGCCTGGGCTTTTTCGATCCAGCCGCCGAGCTGGTCGCTGACCTGCATCAGTCCGTCCAGATAGGCCTTGTTGTTGACCAGCGCGGTGCGCAGCGTCGAGTTGTGGTGCGGCAGCGAAGGCATCTCGCCCGCCAGTTGCAGGGTCAGCATCCAGCGCACCATGGCCTTGAGCTGGTCCAGCGGACGGCCATCGGCCGGCAGGCTGGCGAGGAAAGCCTGGGCGCGCTGCATGACGCGCACCATGGCGGCGGCCGCCAGGTCTTCCTTGCTGGGGAAGTGTTTGTAGAGGCTGGCCTTGGCAATCCCCACTTCGGCCGCCACCTGGTCGACCGTCATCAGGTCAAAGCCTTTCTCGGCGAGCAGCCGGTTGACGGCATGGATGATGGCGTCCTCCCGGACGGCCAGCATCTGGGCCTTGAAGGAAACTTTGGCCGGGGGAACGGCGACGGGGGCAACAAGGGTGCGGGTACTCATACCCCCGATTTTAGCCACAGGCGTCTCAAAACAAAGTTTCTGATTATTTCGGAACCTGTTAGTCACAACAATACCGAACAGTAATGCACGCCTTGTTCCAAATCAGCAGCACTGCCGTTTTGCCTTTGCATGTATCTTGCGTGAAAGAAACCGGCGGCCCTGCCCGCGCTGCCGAACTGCCGGAGGACGATCATGACCACCCCCTGGACCTCCACCTTCGCCTGGTTGCTCGCAGCCTGCGCCGCCTTCTTGCTTGCATGGGCCTCACCCAACGAGGCCAGCGTCATGGGCCAGGTGCCGGCCTTCATGGCGCGCACCCTGGACCGCCAGCCGGTCCATGTGCCCGGTGGCCTTCCGGCCGAACGCACGCTGGCCCTGATCGCCTTTCGCGGCGCGCAAAAAGAGCATATCGACGGCTGGGTCACCGGCCTGAACCTGCGGCAGGACCGCTCCATCGCCTGGTTGCGCATGCCGGTCCTCAACGACCCGGGCAGCGTCGCCGGGCGCGACGCCATCGAAAACAAGCTGCTGAGCCACTACCCGGCCGACGACGAACGTGCCCGCATGATGCCGGTGTTCACCAACCGCGATGATTTCGTGCGGTCCGCGGGCCTGGGCGGGACCGACCAGGTCTATGCGGTGGTGGTGAACCGGCGCGGCGAGGTGCTGGCCCGGGCCGAGGGCATGTTTGACGCCGCCAAGGCGCAGAACCTTCGGGAAACGCTGCTGCAGGCCGGCCTTTAGCCGGTGTGCGCCGGCGGCGGCACGCCGCCCAGGCTGAAGTAGAACGCCGCGCCCTGGCCCGGCGCCGACTCGCCCCAGACCCGGCCGCCGTGGCGCATCACGATGCGCTGCACCGTGGCCAGGCCGATGCCGGTGCCTTCGAACTCGGTCACCGTGTGCAGACGCTGGAAGGCGCCAAACAGTTTTTCCGCATACGCCATGTCGAAGCCCGCGCCGTTGTCGCGCACCACATACACCGCCGGCGCAGCCTCATCCGCCACCGGCGCACGCCGGAAACTGATGCGGGCCTGCGGCTGGCGGCCGCTGAACTTCCAGGCATTGCCCAGCAGATTGTCCAGCACCTGCTGCAGCAGGCGCGCATCACCCTGCACCCACATCTCCGGTTCGATCTCGACCTCGACACGCCGGCCCGGGTCGCGCTCGCGGTAACTGCCGACCAGCCGCTCGGCCAGAACACTCAGGTTGACGCTGTCCATGCGCAGGCTGGTCCGCGACACCTGGGCCAGCGACAGCAGGGCGTTGATCAGCTCGCCCATTTGCCCGACGCCAGCGCGGATGCGCGTCAGGTAGTGCTGGCCGCGAGCAGGCGTCATGCCACCGGCACGGATGTCCTTGGCCAGCATGCTGCTGAAACCGTCGATGGCCGACAGCGGCGTGCGCAGGTCGTGGGACACCGAGTACGAGAAAGCTTCCAGCTCCTGGTTGGCAACTTCCAGCTGCGCAGTGCGCTGGCGCACCCGCTCTTCCAGCTCCGCGTTAAGCCGCAGGATTTCGCCCTGGGCCTGCTTGCGCTCCAGGCGCGAGCGCAGGTTGCCAATGCCAAAGGCCAGGTTGTCCACCAGCTCCTGCAGCAGCTTGACCTCCTCAGACGCCAGTTCTTGCACAGATGCGGAGTAAAGGCCGAGCAAACCAAAGGTGCGGCTGGTATCGCGCAGGGGCAGAAACAGAGCGCTGCGGTAACCCTGCTGCAAGGCCTCCTCGCTCCAGTAAAACTGGTTGTCGCTGCGCGTGATGTCCTGGCTGACCCGGAATTCGCCGCTGCGTATGGTTTGTCCGGCCGGACCGCGGCCGGTCGGCTGCTCGGCGTCCCAGGTCAGCACGATGCTGGACAGGTAACCCACGTCGTGGCCGGCATGGGCCATCGGCAAGATGCTGCGCGCCTCGTCGTCCTGCGCATAACCGACCCAGGCCATCCGGTAGCCGCCCACATCGACCGCCAGGCGGCACACCTGCTCAAGCAGCTCGCCCTCATCGTCCATGCGTGTCAAGGCCGCGTTACAGCGACTGAGCATTTGCAAGGCGCGGTTGGTGCGCGCCAGCTCCAGGTCGGCTAACTTGCGGTCCGTGATGTCGCGCGCAGCGCCAACCACCCGTTCGACCATGCCATCCGAATTGCTGACCGGGTAAGCACGATCGCGAATCCAGCGTATCTCCCCATTCGAACGGATGATCCGGTATTCCAGGTCTGATGCCATGCCGTTCAGCTGCTGCCGCTCGGCCGCTTTCGCAGCAGGCCGGTCTTCGGGATGAATGGCATCCAGGTAAGAGTCCGCTACCTCGTACAGGCTCGCGAGGCTTCGGTCCCACTGGGTTTGATAGGCCGGACTGATGTACAACATACGCCTGTTGACCACGTCCACGTTGTAAAACACATCCTCGACGTTTTCAGCCAGCTCCCGAAAACGCGCCTCGCTGTCGCGCAACGCCTCTTCCGCGCGTGTGCGTTCGATGGCAATACGCGCCAGCCTGACGGCCGTCTCCACCAGAACCTCGTCCTGCGGCTGCGGCTGGTAAGGCGTGCGGTGGTAAATCGCAAAGGTGGCCAGCACCTCGCCGCCGCTGGCGAGAATCGGTGTGGACCAGCAGGCCCGCAGATTGAACTCACGCAACAGATCGAGGTAGTCGCGCATCAGTGGGTCGGTGGTGACATCGACGACAACCACCGGTTTTTTCAGGAATGCGGCAGTCCCGCACGCGCCCACCCCGTTGCCCACCGCCAGCCCGTCGATCTGCCGGTTGTAGGCGTCGGGCAAGCTCGGCGCTGCGCCGTGGCGCAACTGCGCTCCCTCGCACAACAAAATGGAGCACAAGCTGTCCGGCGCGCGGCTTTCAATCAGCGTCACGATAGCTTCGAGTGACTGCGGCAGAGGCACGCCACTGGCAATCAGCGCCAGCACCCGCTCCTGGGCCTGGGAAAAGTCCTCGGCGCGTTTGCGCTCGGTGATGTCGGTAAACACCATCACCCCGCCGAACAACTGGTGCGCCTCATCACACAATGGCCGCAGGCTGACCTGCAACACCTGGTCACTGGCTTTGGGCGTGCGCATCAACACCTCCAAGTTGTCCACACTGTCCCCGCGCAGGGCGCGGCTCATCGGAAGGTCCTCTGGCGCGTAAAGCGTTTTGCCGTCCAGCATCAACAGTTCGTGCTGGTCGCGCCAGGCAGCCAGCGTTGTGCCGGGTTCGTGGTGCGAAAACATTTTTTTTGCTGCCGCGTTGAACAGCAAAAGCCGGCCTTCGGTATCAGCGGCAATCACGCCTTCATTCATGCTGTTGATGATCGAGTCAAGCAGCCGATGCTCGCGGCCAACGCGGGCCAATGCGTCGGCCGCCAGCATCGGTTCCCGCATCTGCAAAGACTCGGCCAGGCGATTGAAAGTTCGGGCCAAGGCAAGCCGAGAACGAAGCCCCCAGGAACTCAACATGCCATCGCATTTCGCATTTTGCCTTTCTGCCTTGTTTTGCCGCAGCCGCAGAATGTCCACCGAGCAAGGCGAACACGGACTATCGGTTCTAACACTATCGTAGTAGCTTCGGTCGCGCTTGGACAGGGATTGCGCGACCTTGTTACAAGCTAGGCATCCGAGCCGTCCGCCAAGCTTGCCAGCCTCCTACAGCCGCCGCCCGCCTGCGCTGACAGCCCGCCAGCCGCAGCGCAGGCACCCTGATGGCATGCAACCTTTTTGTTGGTTGCGAGAAAGCACCCCATGGTCAAAAACACTGCCGCCAAGGCGGCGCCAGACACCCCCTCGGACGAAACCGGCCTGGCGCTACCGCATGAACGCGACCAGTCCACCGATATGACCAGCGCAGCGCCCGACCCGCTCATACAGCAAGCCGATGCCGACCTGCATCGCGGCCTGCAAGACACGGGCAAAAGCCCCGCCATGGATGCGGCGTACGACAAGCGCAAGCGACGCTGAGCAGACTTTTTAGCCTGGGTTTGGGTCTGGTTTTTGGCGTAAATGCTACTATTTTCATAGCTGCTTGCGCCCGTCAGTTATGGGCTAGAGCCTGATTTGGCTTATAAAATCAAGGCAAACGCGGCGAACGCTGCAACTCGGCGGGTGTCATGCGCTCGCTCATCCAGCGCTGCAGGTCCAGCCACATCTGGCGCATCTCCGCGTCCAGCGGCGTGCGGGTGGCGTTGGGCAGCTCGATAGTGACCACCGGCACGCCCTTGTGCACGCCGCCGTAGTTGCCCAAAGAGCCGGGGAAAATACCAACCTGGTCCAGGTAGAGTCGGCCCAGCTTGGACGGCGGCACCGACGGGCCGTCGAAGTCCAGCACCCCATAAGGCGCGTGGATGCTGACAATCAGGTTGGGTTTGAAGCGCTGCATCTCGCTGTGCAAAAACGCCGACTCCGGCTCTGACAGCGGTTTCGGGCCGGGCCAACGGCGCGGATCCTTGCGCGTGCGTTTTTCCCAGTAGACCTTGGCGTCACGCTCCCAGTTGGGCGTCGGAAAATTGCGGTTCAGGTCCACCCCGTTGGCGTTGACACGGCGCGGCGGCGTGGACAGCAGACCGTCGGGGTTGAGCGCGGGCACAAAGCGCCAGGCAATCGCCTGCGACCAGGGCGTGGCCATTTGTTCGGCCAGCTGAATCCAGTGCAGCGCCACCGATGCCGAGGACAGCTCATCGCCGTGGATGGCGCCCAGAACCAGCACGCGCAGCCGGGCATCGTCGGGCTGGATGTCGCGCACCCACAGCGGCTGGCCCTTGACGGAGCGGGCAGACGTGGCCTCCAGCTTGGCCGCCTCGCACAAGCTGCGCTTGACATTGGGCAGCTTGCGCACGAATTCGTCGCAAGGCGCTGCCGCATGCGCGGGCAAAGCAAATACAGTGGCCAGCAGCACAAGACAACAGGAAATTCGCATCGGCAAATTTTAGCGGCCACCGCAACCGGAAGCCGGCGCAGCGCTTCCTCGGGTAAATTACAGCCATGTCGCCCACCACCGCCCCCCGCCAAGCCGGCCGCCCAAGTTTTTCAAGCCGCGAGTTTCGCGCGTCGCTGGCCATGTTTGCCACCGGGGTCACGATTGTGACGGCGCGCGCCGCCAGCGGCGAGCTGATCGGGCTGACCGCCAACTCCTTCAACTCCGTCTCGCTGGAGCCGCCGCTGGTGCTCTGGAGCCTGGCGCGAGCGGCCGGCTCCCTGCCCGCGCTGAGCACCGGTTCGCACTACGCCATCAACATCCTCGCGGCCGACCAGAAAGAGCTGGCCGAGCGTTTTGCCGCCAAGCGCGACGGCCGCTGGGCCGATGTCGCCTGGACCGAGGGTGCTGGCGGCGCACCGCTGCTGACGGGCGCGGCCGCCGTGTTTGAATGTTTCAACCGCAGCCGCTACGAAGAAGGCGACCATGTGATTTTTGTCGGTGAGGTGGAACGCTGCAGCCACCGCGCAGGCGCGGCGCCGCTGCTGTTTCATGGCGGCAGGTTTTATACGGAACATCCGCTTTGAAAGTGGCGGCATACCCGAAGCGTACGTCGACGCTAGGCCCCAAATCAAATAGCTGCTAGCGCCTATATACAAATGGGTGCGCTCAAGTCCAAGTGCAGCACAGGGGTAGTGAACTGAATGGTTGTCGCCGTGGCCTCAAGCTTGGCAAGCCGGCCACTACAGACTTCATGTGGCGTGTACCAGTCCTGAGATTTCCTGGACCGCCCCTTCATCAAATCAGGCAATCACATCGAGCTCCTCCTGGCCGTGCCCCGACAGATCCATTACCTTGGGCTAACCTCATTGATCTGCTGCCGTCGCCGGGGTTTGTTGCTTCCCTAGAATCTAACGTCTTACCCCTTGATTCGCGGTCCTTGATCAGCATAGCCTTTACTTCGGTCTGAAACTCCAGCAGTCATTGATCGCCCGTAAAAGAAACATGTGAAACCGCCGATTGCAACCCAGAACAGGGCGTTCGTGACTGCAGTGGCAACGATGAACGGGGCCTTCAATGACTGCAATGGACTTCCAGCGACTTCGCCAAGCGGCATAGGTGGACCCACCACATGCGGTATCAGGACAAGTGCGCAAGCAACGAGCTGGAACGGCCAGTTAAGTTTCGCCGTAAGCAGCCAGAGCCCTGCCGCCGTCATCAGCGCGACCGCGATCCACCACACCTGCCGTGCCGCGACCGAGCCTACATCCATTCCTGGAAGCTCAGGAGGAAGGCCAAGCGAAGGGGCAACGAAGAATGCGGAGTATCCCGCTAGGCCCCACGCCAGTCCACTGAAACGACCGACTGATTTACAGCGTAAAACGAGAACAGCTGACAACAGTAATGCGAAGCCTACACCAAGCGCGCTATTGGCAACGGCGGTTCGAGCTACGCGCTGCACCGAACCTTGCAGCATCCAGCGTATGCCGTCTTTTTGCGCGAATGCGACGTGAGCTGTGTGATTTCCTTCGTTGAGCGGCGCCTGCGATGTGACTTGCTCGTACTTCTCGGCCTCGACGATCAGCTCTGCAACCCATAACTGTTGGAGCACCGTCAAAAGGAAACCGCTTAGAACGCCAGCGACTAGTGCGGAACTCACTACGCGGCGGGAAAAATCGAGGTTCATCACCGCAGCCTCAATTGCATGGGAACCCGGCCGCATGCCGCGCGTCGTGTGCGGCGTTGTGCAGTCTGATGTCCGACGTAAAGCCGGCACCATACACAAGTAGGCCACCAAGAAGGGCGCATAGCGTCGCGCAAATGAGCTTGTCGCGACTTGGGTGGGCCGCAGTTGCGCACTTCTCATCGCTCGCGGGGTATGGAACGGAAGAAACAAAATTTTTGAGCGTGCCAAAAATCATTGCTGAAACCTTTCAGGTTGCGTCCCAGACCAGTAGCTGGATTGGGGTTGGGTTGTAAGCATTGCACGGATTGTTTAGTTGCGGGCAATTTGAAATGAGCACGAGCACATCCATCTCGGCGCGCATCTCGACGTACTTGCCAGGCGCTGAGATTCCGTCTGCGAACATCAGTCCGCCTTCCTGCGTAACAGGTACGTTCATAAAAAAGTTAATGTTGGGCGCGATGTCGCGTTTGCCCATCGCACGCTGAAGCGCTTCCTCGCAATTGCAGAGCGCCCACATAAAGTTATCGCGGCAGCTATGCATGTAGCGCTTGTCGTGTGCGTAGCGGGTGGTATTGCTTTCAGAAGAACAGGCGCCACCCAGCGTATCGTGTCGACCGCAGGTGTCAGCCACGATTCGCAGCATGACCCTGCCCTCGTTGGAGTACAAGGCGGAGCCCGCGCCCAAGTACAACCGCCCGTTGCGAGAGATCGTGTCCTGCGCGCTGTAACGCTCCGACGGACGCGTAGCGTTGTAAAAGAGCGTGTCGACGGCCTGATTCCCAGCTAAGTCAAGAATGCGAAACACTTGGCCTGCTCGCACAGTTCCCATCCAGGGATCTCCAGCCGGGCAAATCGCATTTATGGTCGCATTCTCAGCACGCAGCGGACTCTCGATGAGATTCATTGTGATTTGCTCCTAGCCCGCTAAGTGCTGTTCAGTGTTGATGAAGGCTCGTGCGTTCTGCTCGCACGAAATCCTGCAAGGATGGTCAACGCCAATGGGGTCGGCGGCGTAAGCAGAAAGCTCGACGTCGGCTGGTGCGTAAGCCGGCGACGAGTCAAGCGGATGGGGCGCGGCTGAAAGAAACACAAGCGTATCCATTTCAAATTGGAGCTCCACGCTTGCGCCCCTTGGAGCATTGCCGGCGACGAACTGCAGTGCTCCGTCTGCGTCTGGGACCACCTTACTGAAAAAATTCACATTGGGCACGAGGTCGGAGGGCCCCAGGCCATGCTTGGCCATCTCGACCAACAATCCGTCGCGCCCATTGCGGTACATCATGTTCCGATGCTCTTGGTACCCCCGTTTGCCATAGGCTTTCTGGATGCACGCAGCATCACTTGGGCCACACCAAGTGTCGTGCCATCCCACTGTGTCGGCAGTGATAGAGCACAGCACCCGTCCCATGTCCGAATGGAGCACCCGACCTGCACTGAGGTAAGCGATGTGCTGGGTCTTGAGCGTGTCTGGCATGTTATAGCGCTCAAGGGGTTGCTGGGCGCTAAAGAACAACGCCGAGACGTTTGCACCGTCGCCCAGCGCCCTCAAGCGCAACCCGAGGCCTCGCCGCATCCGGGCTGACCAATGGCCACCTCCAAGCAACTGCTCGGTCCAGACCCACTGACGGACAGGAGCTTTATCCATTGGTTTGATTCTCCAGCTCTCGCCCCTGTGAAGTAGGGGTCTGCGTAGCAGCAATGAACTCGTCGGCAGTAGAGACGGTTGCGATATAGCCGCCCTCGATCTGCAGGAGCTGGAGTGCCATTCTGTGGTTTTCGGGGTCCGGCTCGGCGCAGCAATCGCTCAGGACCAGCACGCCATAGCCGAGGTCTGACGCCTCGCGCGCGGTGCTGCTCACACACACAGCCGTGGTGACGCCAACCAGGACCACACAGTCGATTCCGCTGGACGTCAGCACATGGTGCAGGTCTGTGGAGCGGAACGAGCCTGTCCCCGGCTTGTCGATCACCGTGTCCTGCGGCCGCGGCCGGAGCTCATCCACGAAGTCCCAGCCAGGCTCGCCCCGGATCAGGAGCCGACCGAGGGGGCCGGCACTGCCGATTTCGGCACCTGCTAGTGAAGTCCTGTGCCGCTTGGTCGCGGGTAAATCTGAAAGATTCGGTCGATGGCCTTCGCGGGTGTAGATCATCATGATCCCGGCAAGCTCGGCTGCGTCCCGCACGCGACGGATTGTTGGGATGATTCCCCGCATCTCGCTGATGTCATCGCCGCGCGCCTGAACGTAGCCATCTGGTTCGCAGAAGTCGCGCTGCATGTCAATGACTAAGAGCGCCGTGCGTCTCGGTTCAAAGCATGCCCCGACGGGGAAGTCATACGGTTGAGCAGCTACCCTCATTGCGCAGCCTCCACAAAAAGAGGACGCGGTTGGGGGCGTGCATCGCGATGAATGTGCTGGCGGTCGTGATGCTCTTGCGCGCGCTGCATAGCAGTTGCCGCATCGCGCGCAGCCTGCTCAACTGGCGCGAGTTGCTCTCCGGTAAATAGCTTTCGCGTCAAGAGTAGAGCCGTCAGCGCTTCGGTCCAGCGCGTGTAGTAGCTCTCGTCCGAATCGATGCAATGACCATGAGCCTCATGTTTGCGAATCTCGGCGATCAGCGCCTGCTGAAATTCTTGCAAAGAGAAGATGCCGCTCTCCGCCGCTGCCAATGTGACAGCGAATACGCGAAGAGACCAGGGGTTTACAAACGAAGGTTGTTCAAAGGGATTTCGTATTTGACTCATACTGCCTCCAGCTTGGCGACGCCGATCATCGCGTCGCGCGTTACCAGCTCCGCCAGTTGCTCCTCGGTGTACGCCTCCGTACCAGCCGGGCGCTCCGGCAGCACAAGGTACCGAATCTCGGAAACACTGTCCCACACGCGGATCTCTACCGATTCCGAAAGCAATAGGCCCATTTCGGTTAACACTTTGCGCGGCTCACGGACCAGCCGAGAGCGGTAGGCACTGGACTTGTACCAAGCGGGCGGCAGGCCAAGGATGGGCCAGGGATAGCATGAACACAGCGTGCAGACGACTGCGTTGTGCACTTTGGGAGAGTTTTCCACTACGTGCAGGTATTCCGTTTCCGGACCGCCTATGCCAAGCTCGGCGCAAGCCGCCAGACCATCTGCGAGTAGCCGTTTCTTGAAATTCGGGTCTGTCCAGGCTTTGGCCACCACGCGAGCTCCCGTTTTCGGGCCGACGGCGTTTTCGTAATGGCGCACGATGGCGTCAACCCGCGCGGGATCGATCACGCCAAGCTCTGTCAGAAGGCTTTCGACAGCTTCTGTACGTACCGCCTGCCAAGGTTTTTCACTAGTGTGATGCAAGTCGCTCATATAAATTGCTCCAGCGTTTCGAGATGGGCTTCGCTTAGGTCTATGTGGTTCCATACGTTTGCCTCCGCCTGTGGGCCCCAGAGCTCGCGCGCCTCAAAACGCACGGTGTAGACTGGCTGCAGATTCTCCCCGGCGTTGTGCGCCCGTGTATCAGGAAACACCCAGGCCTGGGCATTTACTACCGTCACGGTCCCAACCCGCCCGCGGGCGTAGGCAGTCACCCGTGTGTGCCCTGCGGGATGCAGGTTGCGCACCCGTACCACCTGGCCCACCTTAAACCGGGAGCTGACAGCGATCTCGTGCCGCCAAGCACCCCAGGAAACCTTCTGATGCACCGTCAGCGGCCAATTTCTGTCGGATCGGTTTACGCTCACGGGCGTCGTCGAATCTTGAGCGATTTCCCTGCCGCGGCGCTCCACCTCTTCGCGCCACAAGATATTCTTGCGGTTGAGCAGGCGTTCCATCGCGAACAGCCAGCGGCCGTAGTAGCCGACTGTCAGGTACGCCGCAGCGTCCATCAGCTCAATCTCGTGGCGATGCTCATCCAGGTTCCAGATACCGCAGGTGTCGATCACCTGCGTCATCGCGAAGACGCGGCTTTCCCAGTGGGAATGAAACACTGGCTCACCCGCCTCGACCGCGACTGCTCCAAAGCCGTGCAAACCACCCATGTCGTGAATACCGTTCATTCCTCGTCAGCTCCTTCGTAAATCATGTCCTCGATCTCTCGCTGCAGGCTTAAAAATTCAGGGCCATAGCGGTCTTTTATGGCCGTGAAATTACAGTTTTTATCGATCAAGACGCGGGCAGGGCTGCCGCCAAGAACGATCACTCGGTGACCAAGCTGAATGGCCTCTTCCACGTTGTGCGTGACCATAACCATAGTCTTGCGCGTTTGCTCCCATAGCGACTGCATTAGGGCGTGCATGCGCCGGCGCAACGAGATGTCGAGAGCGCTGAACGGCTCGTCTAGCAGGAGCACCTGCGGCTCCGTTACCAAGGCTCGTGCGATAGCAACTCGCTGGCGCATTCCGCCTGACAGCTGGTGGGGATACTTTGATGCCGCGTGGTCAAGCCCGACTAAATCGAGGATACGGTCCACCGCCTGCCGTTGCTGTTTGCGGCTTCCCAGCTGGAATCGAAGGCCGAAGCCAACGTTGGCCCTAACGTTCAGCCACGGGAACAAATTGTTTTCCTGAAAGATCATTACGACATCAGAGGTCGGTGCCGCTAGGTATCGCCCCTGAAAGAGCACCCCACCGGTGTCGCGGCCTATTAGGAAGCCACCGAGTGTTTTTAATAGCGTCGTCTTGCCGCATCCTGATTCGCCGAGGATGCAGGTGATCTCACCGGCGCGGATTTCCAAGTCCAAATCCTGAAGTGGGGAGGTACCGCGTTCATAGTCGACCGTCAAGCGCTCGACGCGGAAAGCAAGCGGCGCAAGTCTGGATGGTGCAAGCATGCTCAGATCCTCCACCACAGCATGCGCTTCGCAATAAGGCCCAGCACCTTATCAACCGCGAAGCCTGATACCCCAATGACCAACATGCCGAAGAGAATAAGTTCATTGTTGAAGAGATTCCGACCCATCATGATGATCGCCCCGAGGCCATCGCGTAGCCCCACCATCTCGGCCACCAGCACAGCCATCCACGCGGCAAGAAAGTTGCTGCGAAGCAGGGCGAATACGCCCGGAAGCACCGCAGGCAAAACCACGAAGATCCAGCGTTGCAGTGGCGTCGCGCCCAGGTTTCCAGCGACGATAGAGAACTCCGGCGGCACTCGCCGTATCTCGGCGAGTGTCGCGAGAGTAAGGATGAAGTACACGCCCATGAAGACGATGAATATCGCTGTGAGGTTGCTGATACCGAACACGACGATAGCGGTAGGAATCCATGCAATTGGCGCGATGGGTGCGAGGAGGTGCAGCAGCGGCGACAGGCTCCAGGTAGCTACACGCGAGAGACTAAGCAGCGCCCCCGTCAGGATCGCGGCAACGAAGGCCACGGTCATGCCAGCGAACACCCGCAGAAAGGTTGCCAGAACCGACTCCCATACCGACGCGGCCTGCGAGCCGAGTCCGATCTTAAAATCGCTTTCGATCACGCCTCGCAGAAACTTGCTTGGCGGCGGCAACACCGAGGCGAGGGTGCCAGCACCGAGCTGGCCTGACACCTCCCAAAGCCCGACAAACATGCCAACCGAGAGCATGCCCACCAGCCATCCTGTGGAATGCTCTGACAGCCTCATTTATTTCGCTGCGCTTTCCAGCTTCTGCATCGTGTCCAGCCGGAAAAGATCTTTAGCGGTAACTTTCCCTTTGATGTAGCCGAGCTTTGCAAGTTCGTCAACCACGCTCTGGATTGAGCCGAGGTCGGGAACAAAACTCACCGATTTAGGTGCAGAGCGGAATGCAGCAGTCAGTACTTCCGGGGATACCTTGAAGTAGGTGCCCTTGACTAGCATGGCTACCGCTTTGTCAGGTGTCTTGTTGATGATGACCGCGGCACACACGAGCCCTTTCAAGTAGCTCTCGACCACCGCAGGTCGCGTCTGGAGTGTCTTCTCCAGAACGCTCACGACCGTGTTCGGCGCAGTGGTTGACCATACTTTTGCGTTTGTGGTTAGCACCGTCGCACCTTTTGAAGCCACCATCTCGGTTGTGTAAGGCTTGATGTGGCTCAGAAGGTCTACCTTCGCGCTGCGGAACGCCTCGACCATGGCCAGCAGGTCGTTGAAGTAGACAAGTTCAACGCTCTTGGAATCAATCCCCAGCCGACTAAATTCACGAGTAAGGATTAATTCAAGCGTATCGCCCTGCAGAGTGGCGATCTTGAGCTTGGGCTTGCCTGCGGCTATATAGAGCTTAAGGTCCTCCATGCTCTTTAGGCCAAGCTTGCCCTGCGCCACAACTTCAATGATTCCCCAGCCACCTGCCGCTGAAACCACGCGGATCGGTACACCGCTGTTTGCAGCGAAAAAGGGAAGAGTAAATGGGTTGGTACTGAAATCGATCGCGCCGCCTGCAAGCGCTGCGTTGTTGTCGCCTGGATTGGCGAAAAACACGGTTTCAACGTCTAGGCCGTGCTGGGTGAAGCAGCCGCTTTCCTTGGCGATAAACAGGGGCGCCATGTCGAGCGCAACTAGGTGGCCAGCCTTCACCTTGGTCAATCCTTGCGCGGACACAGTTGAAGAGATTAGTGTGATGGTCGCTGCGATGAGTGTGGAAATAACTGACATGTGCATTTGGGAGCTCCTGGGGGATAAATATTTGAAAGGCATGGGAACGATGCTACGCAGGAGGTGGAGACCGTTAAAGTGGTTTAAAGCAATGTTCACTTCGTGTCATCTTGAAGCAATGGCTACTGGCACTAAACAGGTGCAAGCGAGGAATTTTCCTGGTGCGGAATGCACCGAACGAAGGCTTGTAAGGGTTTCGATAGCGTGGTCGCCTGATCTCGCGTGACGAGCGAGAACTGGGAGAAACGGATAAAGCGATCTGGCAATAGCACCACCAGCTCATCACTTTCGAGCCATTCGCGCGCATAGTGATATGGCAGGAACCCGATGTATTCTCCGGAAAGTATCAACATCGCGGCTGCCTCGACGTTCGTCACGTTGGCCACGACCAAGCCCTGCTTTTCCCTGCTGAACGGAAACTCCCGCTCGCCCATAAACGTGCGCTGCACTTTCGCAGCTGTGGGGAGGCATCGAGCTTGCTCACTGACTTCGGAAATGCGCGCGATGCGGTGGCTGCGATGACAGACAAGTACTTCGCGCTCGCGATATAGCGGTCGGTAGGTCAACCCAGGAAGCTCGTTGAAGAAGATGCCGATCGCGACGTCAAGCGTCTGCTCCAGCAGGCCATGCTCTAGCTCCCGCGGGCCCAGTACGTCGAGAGTCAGGCGGACTTGATTGTCACGCTGACGCACGAAACACGAGATGGCTTCGCGTAGTGGGGAATCAGGGTCACTGATAACGTTGTCGAGAAATCCAATGCGAAGCTGTCCAGACAAGCAACTGCGCAATTCGTCCGCCTGAACCTGGAAGTCTTTGATCGAGTGGAACAGCTTAACCACGTACTGGTGCAAGGCCGCACCGCGTTCCGTGAGCTTGAACCCACTGCGCCCCCGTTGGCACAGGGTATAACCAAGATGCGACTCCAATGCCGACATCTGGCTGCTGATCGTCGAAGGATTTAGGTCGAGAATCGCCTGCGCGTTGGAAAACCCGCCAGCATCGACAACAGCTTTGAAAACACGCAGCAGTCGCAGGTCTGTGTCCGTTACATTCAAGTTGTTCCCCACAGGCTCGCTTTAGCGAGTCTTGAGGTAAAGCAAGTTTTAGACCACGAACGCCCCTAAGGCTTTATACGCATTCAGGCGCATATGGCACCACGACGCAAAATTTTGCTGCCTGCTCATTGACAACCATCTCGGTGAAGTTCTGTTCGTTCAGGTGGGGGCAAGAACTGCATGCCTGGGCACAAGGGCAACACCGGCATCATCGAAATGCCACCATCGCTGGCGTGCTCCGCTGGACCAAAAACGCGGACAAGGCCATAGACCATGTGATTTTTGTCGGCGAGGTCGAGCATTGCAGCCACCGCGCGGGCGCCGCACCGCTGCTGTTTCACGGCGGGCGTTTTTACACCGAGCATCCGCTGTAGACGCGGCGGCTCAGGCGACGCGCCTGCCCAGCCGCACGGTGGTCACGCCGGGACGCAGTTGCCGCACCGAAGGCATGACCAGCACACAATCGTCGTACGGCGTGAGCACCGGCGCCCCTGCGTCGCGCGCAATCAGCGTGCCGGCGCGCGCGATGGTTTCCCCGCCGTGAAAGTCCTGCACAAAGGCAAAGTCGGTGGAGCGCGCCACCACGCGCTGCGTCACCTGCACAGGCGCAGGGGGTACGGCGTCGGGCAGCAACCAGCCGGGCGGCACATCGCCGCGGTCGATCGCGCCGGCGGCCACGAGGAAACGCATCAGCACATTGCGCGCAGCGTCCAGCGACGCAGGCTCCCAGTGCTGCCCCGCCTCCAGCAGCAGCGCCATGCGGCTCCCCGCCGGGTCGGCAAACGGCCCGTAGTCGCGCATGCGCACGCCGTCCGCATGCCCCGCATCCACGATCACCTGGGCCACCGTGCCCAGGCTTTGCGCCAAAGCGATGTTGCGCGGCAGCGTACCGGTGACCAGCAGGGGCGCGCAAGGCTCGTGCATCGAATGCAGGTCCAGCAAATGGGTGGCGCGCTCGACCAGCGGCCGGATCTCCCGCGCCCGCTGCAACTCGATGCTGCGGTCCGGGCCATCCAGCCGCTGCGCCGACCAGACGCGGTTGAAGTCTTCGTCAATGTAACGCGAGGCATCGGGGCGGGCCGGGTCGAAGCGGGAGAAAGCCGCCATGTTGCAAAAGACGGCGGTGATGCGTCCGCGCCGCGCCAGCACGCCGCTGCCCAGGAAGGCGTCGAGCGCGAGCGCGCCCGAGTATTCGTTGCCATGCACCAGCGCCGTGAGCAGCAGTTCGGGGCCCGGCAAGCGCGAATCCCGTTCCTGCACCCAGGCCGGGCCGGCGGCCAGGCCGGCCCAGTGACCCAGGTCGGGCGCGGCCAGTTGCACCGGGTGGTGCAGGCGCGCCGCGCCGCTCACGACGCCTTGCCGGTCGCCACCGCCTTGTTGACCACGGCGCGCACGCGCTGCGTTTCCGCTTTCACGAAGCCGGCCAGCGCCTGCGGCGTGCCGCCGTCGTTGGAGATACCGGCTTTCTGCAGTTTCTGCCAGACGACCTGGTCGCGCAGCACTTCGTTGAGCTCCTTGTTGAGCCGCGCCGTGATGGGCGCCGGCAGTTTGGCCGGACCGAACAGGCCGAACCACACGTTCATGTCATAACCGGCCAGGCGCGGCGTTTCCGACAGCGCCGGGATTTGCGGCGCGGCGCGCGAACGCGCCGGCGTGGTCACGCCCAAGGCGGTCATCTTGCCGGCCTCGATGTGCGGCAAGGCCGACGACAGCACAAAAACACCGTAGTCGACATTGCCGCCAAGCAGGTCCTGCACCATCTGCGCCGCGCCGCGGTAGGGCACATGGCTGAAGCTGCTGCCGGACAGCAGGTTGATGAGTTCACCCGACACGTGCAGCGGCGTGCCTATGCCCGAGGAGGCAAAGTTGAGCTTGTTGGGTTCGCGCCGGGAACGGGCCAGCGCCTCGTCCATGGTCTTGACGCCGCTTTTGGGGCCCGCCACAAACACCATGGGCGTGATGCCTATCATGCCGATGGGGGTCAGGTCGGTTTCGCCGTTGTAACGGATGGCCGAGTTGAAGAGTTTGGCGATGGACACTTCGCTGCCCGAACCCAGCAGCAGGGTGTAGCCGTCTGGCGTGCCGCTGACCACCTTCTGTGCGCCTATGGTGCCGCCGGCACCGCCCACGTTCTCGACCACCACCGGCGTGCCCAGGCGTTTGGACAGCGGCTCGGCCACGATACGCGCCACCAGGTCCACGCTGCCACCGGCCGGGTAGCCAACCACCAGCGTGACGGGTTTGGCGGCCGGCCAGGCTTGCTGCGCCCAGGCCGTGGCACCGGAAAAAACGGCCAGGCCGGCGGCCAGGCACAGCGCGCGGCGCGCGCCGCGGCGGGAAGAAAAGTATGCATTCATGACGGGCTCCTTGTTGGGGTGAAGCCAGTCTAGGAAGTGCTTGCCGGCGGCCCATGCGCATCACGCATGGCCGCATGCGAGCTGGATTCATGCCGCGCTGGCGGCCCAGATGCGCTGGATCTGCTCGCTGCGCGGGCTGCGCGAGCGGTACAGGCGGATCTCAAAGCGCACGGCGGCGCCCTGGCCGTCTGCCTCCACCAGCCGGCCCGAGCGCAGGTCGCCCTCGACCAGGCCGCGCGGCAGCCAGGCCAGGCCCGTGCCCTGCAGCGCCTGCTCATGCAGCGATTCGGCAAAATCCGATTCGGTGACGGTGTGCAGGTGCATCTCGCGTGGCTGGCGGCTCAGCCCGTCCTGCAGGATCTGGCTCAGCGCCAGGGTGGGCGCGTAACCCAGCACCGGCACCGGCTTGCGCGCCGTGCCGGGCAAGGCATGCTGCGGCCGACCATCGGCGCGCGGTGCGCTCACCGCCACCAGTTCATCGGTGCCCAGGGTGATGCCTTCAAACGCCTGCTCGTCGAGCAGCAGTGGCAGGCGGGGATGGGTGAAAGACAGCAAAAAGTCCGCCGCGCCCTGCTCGAGCGCCGTTGCACCCTCGTGGATCGAGCCGGTGAGGATGCGCAGCCGGAACTCGCCGGCGCCGCGCTTGACACGGGCCAGCCAGGCCGGCACCGCGGTGCGCGACAGGGTGCGCCCGGTGGCCAGCGTGACCCAGTCGAGGCCACCCTGCGCATTGCGGATGCGTGCACGCACATCATTGAGCCCGGCGACCGCGCGGCGCGCGACCGGCAGCAACTCCTCGCCGGCCGCCGTCAGACCCAGCGGCATGCCCGCGCGATTGACCAGCGCGCCGCCGGCCCAGAGTTCGAGCGCGCGTATGCGCCGCGAAAACTGCGGCTGCGTCACGTGGCGCAGTTCGGCCGCCCGCGAGAAACTGCGCTCACGCGCCAGCGCAACAAAGTCTTCCAGCCACTTGTGGTCCACGCGATACCCCGCTTGAGCAAATGATGACCATGGTAAGCGGGTACCGTGCCAGGGCGGCAGGCCGCACATCCGGCTACCATGCAAGCCCATGAATGCACGTAAAACCCACCTCGATACGCTGGCCATCTCCCTGCTGCTGGCCTGCTGCCTGTTCTGGGGCTTCCAGCAGGTGCTGGTCAAGGCGACGCTGGCCGAGGTGGCCCCGGCCTTCCAGGCCGCCATCCGTTTTGCCGGCGCCACCGTGCTGCTGCTGGTGTGGTGCGCCTGGCGCGGCATCCGGTTGTTCGGCGCCGACGGCTCGCTGCGCGCCGGGCTGCTGGCGGGCAGCCTGTTCGCCGCCGAGTTTGCCTGCCTCTACCTCGGCCTGCAGTACACCAGCGCGTCGCGCCTGACCGTGTTCCTTTACACCTCGCCGTTCTGGGTGGCGGCCTTGCTGCCGATCTGGGTCAAATCCGAAAAACTGCGGCCAGTGCAATGGGCCGGCCTGGCCTGCGCCTTTGCGGCCGTGGTGTTTGCGCTGCGCGACGGTTTCAGCGCGGGCGCGGCGTCCACCTGGATCGGCGACGTGATGGCCCTGGTGGCCGGCATGTTGTGGGGCCTGACCACGGTGGTGATCCGCGCCTCCTCACTGGCGCGCGTGTCGCCGGAGAAGCTGCTGCTGTACCAGATCGCCGTGAGCACGGCCATCCTGCCGCTGGTGTCACTGGGGCTGGGCGAACGCTGGTCCTGGGACTTCAGCGCCTTCGCCGCCACCTCGCTGCTGCTGCAGACGGTGGTCGGCGCGTTTGCCAGCTACCTGGCCTGGATGTGGATGCTGGGCCGCTACCCGGCCACCAAAATTTCCGTCTTCGTTTTCCTCACGCCGCTGTTTGCGCTGCTGTTCGGCGTGGTGTGGCTGGGCGAAGCCGCCACGCCCAGCCTGCTGGCGGCGCTGGTGCTGGTGGCACTCGGCATCGTGCTGGTCAATCGCAAGCCGGTGGCCTAGGCGCCGCGCTTCGCGGCAAAGGCCACATACCAGTCCAGGCAGGCCGGATTCGCCATCGCATCGCGGTTGACGACTTTCTCCAGCGGCTGGCCCAGCAGCAGTTTCTTGATCGGCAGTTCCTGCTTTTTGCCTGACAGGGTGCGCGGGATCTCCGGCACCTGGAAAATGTCGTTGGGCACAAACCGCGGTGACAAGGCGGTCTTGATGGCGTTGTTGAGCCTGGCCTTCATGGCGTCGTCGAGCGTCACGCCCTCGCGCAGCACCACGAACAGCGGCATGTAGCTCTCGCGGCCCAGGTACTCCAGGTCCACCACCATGGAATCGATCACCTCCGGCAAGGCCTCCACCGCGCTGTACAGCTCGCTGGTGCCCATGCGCAGTCCGTGGCGGTTGATGGTGGCGTCGGACCGGCCATAAATGATGCAGCTGCCCGAGGGCGTGACCTTGAGCCAGTCGCCATGGCGCCAGACATTCGGGTACATGTCGAAGTAACTGGAGAGATAACGTTTGTTGCCCTCGTCACCCCAGAAGTACAGCGGCATGGACGGGATGGGCTGGCTGCAGACCAGCTCGCCGACCTCGCCAATGACCGGTTCACCGGCTTCATTCCAGGCTTCCACCGCGCAGCCCAGCAGGCGGCACTGCATCTCGCCCGGCACCTGCGGCAGCTCGCGGTTGCCACCGATGAAGGCCCCGGCAAAGTCCGTTCCCCCTGAAATATTGCACCACCAGATCGGCTCCCCCACGCTTTTCACTTCGTGTAATGCGCTGCCCCCTGAGGGGGCTAATTTTCCTAGGGGCGGCCCGTCGGAAAATTGTCGCGGCGTGCTCGTGCGACCCTGCGCGCGCAAGCGTTCAAACTGCGCCGTGCCCCAGCGCTGCGCTTCTTCGGACAGCGGCGACCCCGTGGTGCCCAGCGCACGCACACGGGAAAGATCGCCGCAAGCCGACAGATCAATGCCCGCCTTCATGCAGTTGGCAAAAAAGGCCGCGCCGGCGCCGAAAAAAGTCACGCCAAGCTGGGCGGCGAAGCGCCACAGCGTGGTCCAGTCCGGCTGGTCCTTGCTGCCGCCCGGGTTGCCGTCGAAGATGCAGCAGGTGGTGCCGTTGAGCAGGCCGCTCATCTGGGCGTTCCACATGACCCAGCCGGTCGAGCTGTACCAGTGGAAACGTTCACCCCAAGAGTTGGGGTGGTAGCTGCAGCCCACGTCGTTGTGCAGGGTCTTGAGCGCCAGTGCCACGATGACGGTGCCGCCGTGGCCGTGCACGATCGGCTTGGGCAGGCCGGTGGTGCCGCTGGAATACACAATCCACAGCGGGTGGTCGAATGGCAGCCAGACCGGCTCGAAGGCCGCTGTTTCGGCATCATTTCGGGCTGTGGCGTCCGCCAGACGTGCGCAGCAAGCTATTGTTTTTGTAGCATCCAGATTGCCGTGCACGATCACGTGCTGCACGCTGGGCAGCGCGGCACGCAACTCGTCCAGCACCGCCGTCCGGTCGAAATCTCGGCCGCCGTAAGTCACGCCGTCGCAGGCGATCAGCACCCGGGGTGCGATCTGGCGGAAGCGGTCCAGCACGGCGTTGGTGCCCATGTCGGGCGCACAAATGCTCCAGACGCCGCCTATGCTGACCACCGCGAGGAATGCCACCATGGCTTCGGGAATGTTCGGCAGGTAAGCCGCCACGCGGTCACCGGGCTGCACACCCTGGGCCTGCAGGTGCAGGGCGAGCGCGGCGACCTGCCGGCGCAACTCGGGCCAGCTCATCTCGCGCGGCGGCGCACCGGCCGCCAGGCTTTTTTCGTTGTGGCTGATCAGGGCCGGAAAACCCGCTGCATCGGCTTTCCCGACGTGGCGGAACACCTGCTGCGCATAATTGAACTGCGCGCCCGGAAACCAGGACGCACCGGGCATGCGATTGAGTGCCAGCACGGCACGGTGCGGCGTCGGCGACTGCAGATCGAAATAGTCCCAGATGCTTTGCCAGAAGGCGTCGAGGTCGGTGACCGACCAGCGCCGCAACGCGTCATAGGAGGCGAAGCTCAGGCCCCGGGTATGTTGCAGCCAGTCCTGGTACAGGCGGATTTGTGGAATGAAGGGGGAGACGTTACGGGTCATGGGGCACAGGTTAACGCAACTGCCTGCGGCAACACCCGAATTCAGGGTGGCTGGACCGTTTTGACGTGTTTAGCACAAGTGTGCTAATATTTATCCATGGATGCCAAAACCCAGAAAAGCGAGATGACCCGCGCCGCGATTGTCGGTGCGGCGCTGGACCTCGCGTCGGCCGACGGACTTGAAGCGATCACGCTGCAGGCCGTCGCGGACCGGCTGGGTTTGTCCAAAAGCGGCGTGTTTTCGCGCATCGGCTCGCGCGAGGCGCTGCAGAAAGCCGTGATCGAGGAATTCGGCCGGCGCTTCATCGCCGATGTGTTTGTGCCGGCCATGCAGCTGCCCAAGGGCCTGCCCCGGCTGGACGCGATCATGCAGCGCTGGATCGTGCGCATGCGCGATGTCGAGGTGAAGTCCGGCTGCATCTATACCGCCGGCGCCTTCGAGCTCGACGACCGCGAAGGCGAGTTGCGCGACGTGCTGCTGCAGGAAGTCACGCGCTGGCGCGCCGCGCTGCGCCGGACCACGCAGCAAGCCATCGATGCCGGCCACCTGAGGGCCGACACCGACCCCGAACAACTCGTCTATGAAGTCAGCGCCCTGGCCATGGGCCTGCTGCACGACGCACGTTTTTTGCGCGACCAGCGCGCCGCCGAGCGGGCCCAGGCCAGCTGGCAGCGCCTGAAAACCAGTTACCAGGCTTGAGCTCAGGCTCCAGGACCTGGCGAGAAGTGATGCCCCACAAGGGCTTTTTGTTCACCCCTATTTCGCACAACCGTGCGGAGAAAAAAGGAAATGCCATGTTGCTCCTGATCGTTCCCCTGGCCCTGTTGGTTGTCGTGCGCGCGGCGCGCGCCGTCCGCGAGTCGCTGCGCGGTGTGCCGCGCAGCAACCGCGACTGGATCTGGTACTGAGAGGACACCGCCATGACCCGCAGTCCTGCTGAAGCCACCGCCGCTTTCTACAACACCAGCTCGGTCACCCGGCTGGCCCGCTGGGGCCTGGGCGCGTCGCAGCGCCTGTGGCCCGCGCTGGCGGTGCGCGCCGCCTACCGCCTGTTCGGCACGCCCCTGCCGCCGCGCTGGCTGGCGCGGCGCCGCGCCTGGCCGGCCGACTGGACGCTCAGCGCCTGGCCGTTCGAAAACGCCAGCATCACGCTCTACAGCCGGCCGGTCGCGCCGCACGGGCCGGTGGTGCTGCTGGTGCACGGATGGGGCGGGCATGCCGGCCAAATGCTGGCGCTCGCCGATCGCCTGCAGTCGCAGGGCTTGCGGCCGGTGATTCTCGAGATGCCGGCGCATGGCCGCAGCGCCGGCCCGACCAGCAACCTGCCGCAGTTCGCGCGCGCCATCGACTACGCGGCTGCGCGCCTGCAGCAGCAGGGTTTCCGGCTGGACGCGGTCGTCGCCCACTCGCTGGGCGCCAACGCCGCGGCCTTTGCCGCCAGCCGCGGCCTGGCGTTGCGCAAGCTGGTGCTGCTGGCGCCGCCGGCTTCACCGCATGAGTACACGCGGCTGTTTGCGCAGGTCTTCGGCCTGAGCGAGCGCACCCGCGCGGCCATGCAAAAACGTTTCGAGGCGCGCGAGGGTGTGTTGATGCCGCAGTTCGAGCCGCAGGCCGTCGGCCCGCGCATTCGCCAGGCCACGCTGGTGGTCCATGACCGGCGCGACAGCATCAACCGCTTCGCCGACGGCGTGGCTTTCAGCCAGGCCATCGCCGGCGCACGGCTGCTGGCCACCCAGGACCTGGGGCATCGCCGCCTGCTCAAGGACGACGCGGTGTTGCAGGAGGTTGCCGACTTTCTGGCCTGAAGCGCAGCGCAAGCATGCACCATCCCTGTGCAAGGCCCTATCATTGCCGCACTTCAACATGAGGAGACGATGATGGGCATGTTCAGCTGGACGGAAAAAAGCAGCGCAGTACTGTCGCAAGGTGGCGTGATTGCGCCCGACGAACGCCTGCCCTGGCCGCAGACCGCGGTCATGGGTGTGCAGCACGTGATCGCGATGTTCGGCGCGACGGTGCTCGCGCCCATCCTGATGGGTTTCGATCCCAACATCGCCATCCTGATGAGTGGCATCGGCACCCTGATCTTTTTTGTGGTGACCGGCGGCAGGGTGCCCAGCTACCTCGGCTCCAGCTTCGCCTTCATCGGCGTGGTGATTGCCGCCACAGCCTATGCCGGCAAGGGGCCGAATGCCAACCTCGGCGTGGCGCTGGGCGGCATCATCGCCTGCGGCCTGCTCTACACCCTGATAGGCGCGATCGTGCAGATGGTGGGCACGGGCTGGATCGAGCGATTCATGCCGCCGGTGGTGACCGGCGCGGTGGTGGCCGTCATTGGCCTGAACCTGGCGGGCATCCCGGTCAAGAACATGGCGGCCAGCAACTTCGACGCCTGGATGCAGCTGGTGACCTTCGTCAGCGTCGCGCTGGTGGCGGTGATGACACGCGGCATGGTGCAGCGGCTGCTGATCCTGGTCGGCCTGATTGTCGCCACCCTGATCTACGCGCTGCTGACCAATGGCCTGGGCCTGGGCAAACCGGTGGATGTCTCGGTGATCAGCAACGCCGCCTGGTTCGGCCTGCCGGCCTTCACCGCACCGGTGTTCACCTTCAACGCCATGCTGCTGATCGCGCCAGTGGCCGTCATCCTGGTGGCGGAAAACCTGGGCCACATCAAGGCCGTGACGGCCATGACCGGCAAGAACCTGGATGTCTACATGGGGCGCGCCTTCATCGGTGACGGCGTGGCGACCATGGTTTCGGGCGCGGCCGGCGGCACCGGCGTCACCACCTACGCCGAGAACATCGGAGTGATGGCGGCCACGCGGATCTATTCGACCGCGGTGTTTCTGGTGGCGGCGCTGATCGCCCTGCTGCTGGGTTTCAGCCCCAAGTTCGGCGCGCTGATCCAGGCGATTCCGCTCCCGGTGATGGGCGGCGTGAGCATCGTGGTGTTCGGCCTGATCGCGGTAGCCGGCGCCAAGATCTGGGTCGACAACAAGGTGGATTTTTCGGACAACAAGAATTTGCTGGTGGCAGCCATCACGCTGGTGCTGGGCACCGGGGATTTCACGCTGAAGTTCGGCCAGTTCGCGCTGGGCGGCATAGGCACCGCCACCTTCGGCGCGATCCTGCTGTACGCGCTGCTGAATCGCCGCCCGGCAACCGGGGCTTAGTCTGCGGTTTCGGACTTGGTCCGGGCCAGTTCGGCCTTGGTCCGGGCCAATTCGCGTTCCAGGTCGGCGCGTTCGTCGATTTCCTGCGCCAGCACCTGGTTGACCTGGGCCAGGTCCTCGGCCGACTCATGGATCCGGGTCTCCAGCTCATCGGTCTTGCGCAGGGCCTGCGCCACCTCGCCCTCCTGAACCTCGTTGGGGAGTTCCTGCTTGAGCACGGCGTTGATCACCAGCAGCTCGTTGGCCGACTGCTCGACGGTTTCCTTGACGGCCTCGTTCTGGTCGAGCGCGCGCACCAGGGGCGTGGCTGCAGGCGTAGCGGAGGACGATGTCTGGGACATGGTGGATGGCAAAACGATCAGGCGGGAAGGATGGGCGGAATGCCCCTCAGCGCCCGAGCTATGAATTGCTGCCAAATATAGCACCCAAAAGCCCCCGTTGCGCGCAGGGAAAGACCCGCCAGTTCCCGCGGGTTTCAGCGCTGGCGCCCAAGCGCGTTAGAGTTTTCCTGAACGCGCAGGTGCCGGTTTTGGCGGATCGGGATCGGGGCTGAAGATTTTGCCCAGGGTGGCGCCGATGCGGGCGCCGATGGCCGTGCCTATGCCCGGCAGCACCGCCGTACCCACCGCAGCGCCGGCGACGGCACCGGCTGGGGCCGACACCTTGACGTCCTCAAACGGGCCGGAAACCTTCAGCGGCACACCGATCACCCCATCGACCAGGTCGACGGCGAATTCCGACTCGATCTGCCGGTTGGCAATCCGGGCCTGGCCCGATGCCGTCAGCACGCCGGAGGTGGCCTTGACCCCGGTGTAAGTCACCACCATGCCCTGCGGCGTGTTTTGGGTGTCCATCTGGCCGTTGACGCTGTCCAGCGGGGTCTGACCGGCGTAGTCCCGGCCGAGGCTGCGCACCGCCTTGTCCAGGTCAAAGCGCAGCAGCGTCGCGCGGCGCATGCTGAAAAGGGTTTTGGTGTGCAGGGTCTGGGCCAGTTCCCCCACCGTGTTGCCGTCAGCCAGCAGCGAGGTGTCGCCCGAGGCTTCGCCCGAGATGACGGAACGGCGGTTGAAGGCAGCCATGGCGCTGGCCACCTCCACCCCCTGGGGCTTGAGCGTGCCCTCCAGGCGCAGCCGGCCCTTGTCGCGGGTCTTGATTTCCACCTCGCCGTCGGCCGTGCCGCCGCCGATGCGGATTTGCGTGGTCCAGCGGTCTTCCTGGCCCTGCCGCGTCAGCCGGAGGTCGGTCACGGGCGACACGCCGGGCCGGCGCAAATGCGCTTCGCGCGGGCGCCAGGCCGGATCGAAGTCGACTTCGCCCTCGAACACCACCGCCATGCCTCGGCGCGAGATCCAGGTCACATCACGAAACACCAGGCGCTCGAGCAGCGTGGCGTCGGGGTTGGCCTGCGCCAGGCCCGTCCCCTTGTCGAGCGCCCGCAGCGACAGTTGCGGCAGCGCCGCGCCGTCGAGATCGGCCCGGTCGAACTGCAGCCGGCCATCGAGCAGGGCCGGCAGGCTGGGATGGACCGTCAGCTTTTTGATGGTGATGGGCGGGGTCTGGCGGGTCGCCACGTCCTGCAGCACCACGGCCGGCACCGGGAACAGGCGCCAGCCCAGGGAACCGACGGCCACCGGCACGCCGAGCCGGGCTTGCAACTCTGCAGAGGCTTTCGCGGCCAGTTCCTCGTCGCTCGGCAGCAACAACAGCAGCGCCAGCCAGCCACCGACCAGCAAGGCCAGCAGCACGCCGCCGGCAACCATCCATTTGTTTCTGACCTGCATGCATGCCTTTCGGTTGTCCCCAGCCCCAGCCTACCCGCAAGTCTAGGCAGTGGCCCGCGAAGGCAGTGTAGGCGGCAATCTCTTTATAGTCAGGGCATTCAAGCCTTTCTGGATGTGCCATGACCGTGTGGAAGAGACCGATCTCTGTCGAACTGCTGACCCTGAACAATGCCAACAGCGCAGTGACGCACCTGGGCATCGAATTTCTGGAAGTCGGCGACGACTTCATTCGCGCGCGTGTGCCGGTGGACGAGCGCACGCGCCAGCCCTACGGCCTGCTGCACGGCGGCGTGTCCGTGGTGCTGGCCGAAACCCTGGGCTCCTGCGGCGCCGCCTTTGCCGCCCCCGAAGGCCACCGCACCGTCGGCCTGGACATCAACGCGAACCACCTCAAGGGCACGACCAGCGGCTGGGTCACCGGCATCACCCGCCCGGTGCACATCGGCCGCAGCACCCAGGTCTGGGCGATCGAGATGAGAAACGACGCCGGCGAGCTGACCTGTGTGTCGCGCATCACCATGGCGATGTTGCAGCCCTCCTAGCGCTTTTCACAAGGAAATCCGGCCTGCAGCCCACGCCCCGCATGGGCGATCAGCTATTTTTTTGATGGCGCCTGGCGGCCACCGCACAGCCCGGAACCAAACCGCGCCAGCCCGGGTCTACCACCCATGCACACTTCGCTACCACGCGCACTTCGATCGATCCAGCACCTTGCGGTGCTGGCAGGCGGGCTGCTCAGCCTGACCGCGGCCCTGGCCCAGCCCGCGCCCAGCGCCTCTTCGGCACCCGACAGCGCGCAGGCTGTGGCTCTGCCAAAGCTGGCCAGTGCCTTGCGCCAGGGCGGCTACGTGATTTATTTTCGCCACACGGCCACAGACTTTTCCAGAACCGATGCCGGCATGCGGAACTACGACGACTGTGACAACCAGCGCCTCTTGTCCAGCCAGGGCCGCAGCCAGGCGCGTGCCATCGGACGGCACATTGCCACGCTGAAGCTGCCGCCAGTGCAGGCGCTGGCCAGCCCGATGTGCCGCACCATGGAAACTGCCCAACTGATGCTGGGCCGCGTCACCCCCGACAACACCCTGCGCGAGGGCTCGGCCGGCGACTACCCCGGCCTGAGGCAACTGCTGGCCGGCCCGGTGCCGGCAGGCAGCAACCGCTGGCTGGTTGGACACGGCACACCGTTCCGGGCCCTGGCAGGCCCGCCGCACCTGGCCGAGGGCGAGGCCGCCATCCTCCGTCCGGAAGGAACGCAGTGGACCGTGGTGGCACGCGTGTTGCCACAGGAGTGGGCGCAGCTCAAGTAAAAGACGAACCGGTGCGGCGGACGATTCAGTTCTCCGCTGCCCGGGCCAGACGCTCGCTTTTCCAGTAGACATCGTCGCCGCCGTTCATGCGGTTGAGCACGCGCGACAACACGAACAGCAGATCACTCAGGCGGTTCAGGTACTGGCGCGGCGCTTCCTTCAGGGTTTCGGCCTTGTCGAGCGCCACCACCGCACGCTCGGCGCGACGCGCCACCGTGCGGCAGACATGCGCCAGCGCGGCGGCACGTGAGCCGGCCGGCAGGATGAACTCGGCCAGCCGCGGCAAGGTGGCGTTGTAGGTTTCCAGCGCTTCGTCGAGCACCATCACCGCTTCCGGCTTGAGCAGCTCGAAGCCCGGAATCGACAACTCGCCGCCCAGGTTGAACAGCTGGTGCTGCACCTCCACCAGCAGCTCGCGCACACCGGCCGGCATCTCTTCGCACAACAACACGCCGATGTTTGAGTTGAGCTCGTCGACATCGCCCATGGCGTGCACGCGCAGGCTGTCCTTGGAAACGCGGGTGTTGTCGCCCAGCCCGGTCGTGCCGTTGTCCCCGGTGCGGGTGGCGATTTGTGAAAGTCGGTTGGCCATGGTGTGTCGATGGTGTCGCAGTGGCCCGGCGGCCGCGTTACGTGGAGCAAGAAAATGTGTGGGTGTCGGTCCGGATGTCAGCGATGCAACGCCCTGCAAAAGTACTGGCGGGCCCGCGCGCGCTGCGGTGCAATCGGCCCTCACTCATTTCAAGGAACGACGGCATGCGGCTTCAAAAACATTCTATTCCCAACTTCGAGATGCGCAGCGTGCTGCTGCTGGCGCTGCTGACGCTCGGGTCGGCCACCGCCGTGCGGGCGCAAGCTACCCCCGGCGCATCCATCCCCGCCAACCGCGCCACACCGCAGGATCTGGAAGCCGCCTTCCAGCGCGCAGACCTCAACCGCGACGGCAAGCTGACCCGCCAGGAGGCCGAGCGCTTCCCCGCCGTGGCGCAACGCTTCGAGCAGATCGACAGCAACCGCGACAGTTTCATTTCACTGGAAGAGTTCAGCCGGGCGGCGAACTCCTGAGTGCGCATTCGCAGGGTCTGCCGGCCGCGGACCACCCCGCAGACAGGACCGGGCACACGTCGTAAACTGTACGCTGGACCCTGGAGACCCCATGAACGCACCCCTGCCCCACCACCTGCTTCCCGAGATCCACCAGCGCGACACCCCCGCCGCGCTCATCGATGCGCTAAAAGCGCGTTTTGCCGAACGCTGCTCCACCGCGCTGGTGGTGCGCGAGCAGCACGGCCGCGACGAATCCTCGTTCGCAGTGCCACCACCGGCCGCGGTGGTGTTTGCCGAAAACACCACCGATGTCGCCGATGCGGTCAAGCTCGCCGGGCAGTTCAACGTGCCGGTCATTCCGTTTGGCGTGGGCACCTCGCTGGAAGGCCATTTGCTGGCGGTGCAGGGCGGCATCAGCATCGACGTGAGCCGCATGAACAAGGTGCTGTCCATCAACGCCGAGGACCTGACAGTCACGGTGCAACCGGGTGTGACGCGCAAGCAGCTCAATGAGGAAGTCAAGAGCACCGGCCTGTTTTTCCCGATCGACCCCGGCGCCGACGCCACCCTGGGCGGCATGAGCGCCACGCGCGCCAGCGGCACCAACGCTGTGCGTTACGGCACCATGCGCGAGAATGTGCTCGCGCTGGAGGTGGTGACGGCCGACGGCAGCGTGATCCGCACCGGCACGCGCGCCAAGAAGTCCTCGGCCGGTTACGACCTGACGCGCCTGATGGTCGGCAGCGAAGGCACGCTGGGTGTGATCACCGAAGTCACCGTCAAGCTCTACCCCTTGCCCGAAGCGATTTCGGCCGCGATCTGCTCCTTCCCGAGCATCGAGGCGGCGGTGCGCACCACCATCCAGGTGATCCAGCTCGGCGTGCCGATCGCGCGGGTCGAACTGATCGACAGCAACACCGTGCGCATGGTCAACGCCCACAGCAAGCTGGGCCTGCGCGAAGAGCCCATGCTGCTGATGGAGTTCCACGGCTCGCCCGCCAGCGTCAAGGAGCAGGCGGAAACGGTGCAGGAGATCGCCTCGGAATTCGGCGGCAATGCCTTCGAATGGGCCAGCACGCCGGAAGAACGCACGCGGCTGTGGACCGCGCGGCACAACGCGTATTTCGCGGCGATCCAGTCGCGGCCGGGTTGCAAGGCGATTTCGACCGACACCTGCGTGCCGATCTCGCGCCTGGCCGATTGCCTGCTCGACTCGGTGAGCGAGGCCGATGCCAGCGGCATCCCCTACTTCCTGGTCGGCCATGTAGGCGACGGCAATTTCCACTTCGGCTACCTGATCGACCCGGCGCTGCCGAAGGAACGCGAGGTTGCCGAAGCGCTGAACCACAAGCTGGTGCAGCGCGCGCTGGACCTCGAAGGCACCTGCACCGGTGAACACGGCGTGGGCCTGCACAAGATGGATTTCCTGGTCACCGAGGCCGGCAACGGCGCGGTGGACATGATGCGCACCATCAAGCGCGCGCTGGACCCGAAAAACATCATGAACCCGGGCAAGATCTTTACCCTGTAAGCCGTGGCGGCGACGGGAGTGCGCTGGCAAGGGCTGCTCGCGGGCCTGGCCTGGGCCGCGCTGGCGGCTGGCAGCGCCTTCGCCGCGCCCGCCCCCTGCGCCGGCACCCAGGCCGTCGCCGGGGCGGAGCGCAGTGTGTGGTCGTCTGACGGCGCACCGGCCGGCCCCGCGCCCGAACAGGTCAGCGTGCCGGACCGGCTGCCGCTGGCCCTGCGCAGCGAGCACCTGCGCATCCGCTACGACATCGATGTCAGCGCCTGCGCCCGGGTGCCGGCGGCGGCGCTGTGGGTTTTCCGGGCCGGCGCGCCCTACCGCGTGCAGGCCGGCGGGGTGCCGCTGCGGCTGCTCAGCGCCAACCAGCGCGCCCGGACCGGTCCCGGCGAGACCGCCGACATGGACAGCAGCTACAACGGCCGCATTCCGGCACTGTTTGCCCTGCCCCCCGGAACCACCAGCGTCGTCATCGAGCTGCAGACCCTGCCCTATATCGCCACCGGTCTGGTGCAGCTGGCGCTCGGCCCCACCCATGCCCTGCTGCCGCAGCACACCGACGCCGTGCGTGACGTGGTCGGTTATGCCGATGCCGCTTCGGGCGTGGTGCTGGTGCTGGGCCTGATGGCGCTGCTGCTGTGGTTGCCGCGCCGGCGCGACCTGAACCTGCTGTGGCTGGCTGCGGCCTGCGCCTTGTGGGGCATGCGCGGACTGATTTATTACGACAACACCGTGCCCGGCCGGCCGCTGGTCTACGAGCAGCTCAACGCGGTGAACGCCCTGCTGGCCGCCGCCACCATCACCGCCGCTGTGCTGCACCTGCTGCGTTTCAGCCAGCGTTTTTACCTGTCGGTGCTGGCCGGTGTCACGCTGCTGGCGCTGATCGGCTTCGGCGCCGCGGAGCTGGCGCAGCGCGGCGCCATCGTGGCGCGCAGCGTCGCGCAGATCGCCGGCACCGGCATGATCTGCTGGCTGGGTGTGGCGATCTGGCGCCGCCGCCAGCTGCTGGCCAGGCGCCATGCCGCGGCCCTGCTGGCCTGCCTGGCCGTGCTGGTGGTCTGCGTGGTGCACGACCTGATGGTGGTCAGCGGCGCGCTGCCACCGACCGCCAACGCCTGGGTGTTCTGGGGCTTCGTCGCGGTACTGGTGGGCTACGCGCTGATGTCCGGCGAGTATGTGGTGATGACCCTGGGCCGCGCCGAACGCAGCAACGAGGAGCTGGAGCGGCGCGTGGCCGCCAAATCAGGGGAGCTCGAGCGCAGCTACACCCAGCTGCGCAACACGGAAATCGCCAGCGCACGGGAGGCGGCGCGCGCGCAGGAACGCGAGCGCCTGCTGCGCGAGATGCACGATGGTCTGGGCGCGCAACTGATGACCGCGCTGCGCGGCGTGGAGCGCGGCGCACTGAGCCGCGAGCAGCTCGCGCAATCGTTGCAGGACGGCCTCGACGAGCTGCGCCTGCTGATGGACAGCACCGACACCAGCCACTACCTGCCCGCGGCGCTGGCGGCGTGGCGCAACCGCTGGGACGCGCGCCTGGCCGCTGCCGGGGTACAGCTCGAGTGGCAGATGGACGACTCGCTGGACCAGGTGAACCTGGGCAGCGAAGCCGCCCTGCACGTGATGCGTATCCTGCAGGAGGCCACCACCAACGTCGTCAAACACTCGCGCGCCAAAAGGATGACGCTGCGCGCCGGCGTGTTTCCCGGTCCGGAGGGGACGCACCGGCTGCAGATCGACATCGCTGACGATGGCGCCGGACTGGCGGGGCAAGCCGCACGCAGCGGCGCGCGCGGCCTCAAAAACATGGCGTATCGCGCCGGGCAAATCGGCGCGCAGCTGGAGGTGGTCAACCACGCCCCGCCGGCGACCGGTTGCCTGGTGCGCCTGATCCTGCCGATGGCGGACTGAGGGCCGGCGCGCCTCAGGCCACCAGGCCGCGGCGCGCCGCTTCCAGGGTGGCCTCGGCGCGCGAGGAAATGCCCAGCTTGCGGTAAATGTCGCGCACATAGCTGCTCACCGTGTGCGCGGTCAGGCCCAGCAGCACCGCCACTTCGGGTGCCTTGTAACCCTTGGCGATCAGCCGCAGCACATCGATCTCGCGATCGGTCAGCTGGCGCAGTTCGGCCGGGCCAGCACCCGCTGCGGCCGCCGCCGGCAGCGCCCCCTGCGCCGCACGGAAGTGCTGCAGCACGCGCACCGCGATCGACGGCGACAGCGCCGGCTCGCCGAGCTCGATGCGGCGCAACTGCGCCATCACCACGGCCTGGGGCTGCGATTTGAGGATGTAGCCCGAAGCGCCCGCGCGCAGGGCCGGAAACACATGCATGTCGTCGTCATGGATGGTCGCCACGATCACCACCGCACCGGGGCGCGCAGCCACCAGTTCGGCGATCAGGCCTTCGCTGGTGCCGTCGGGCAGGCCCCAGTCCACCAGCGCCAGACCGTAGGCGTGTTCGCGCATGCGTTCGCGCGCCAGCGCCAGCGTGGCCACCGCATCGACTTGCCGCACGCTGGGCAACGCCTGCGGCAGCAGGTCGGCCAGCCACTCGCGCGGCTCGTCGAGGTCCTCGACAATCAGCGCCCGCTCGAACAAGCCGTTGCTGGACAGCACCGCCGGCGCGGCGCCATCGGACGGCGGCAACAATGAACCGGTGCTTGCCGGCAGGGCGGAAGTCAGCATGGGCGGATGTTATTTGGCGACGTCGCTCATCTTGCACCCTTTGGACAGGAACACCGTGGTCAGGTGTTCCTTGCGGCCCTGGGCCTGTTGCATCAACACCGCATTTTGCTGCGCCTGCAGCGCACCGCTTTGCTGTGCGGCGGCCTGCTGCTGGGCCTGTTGCGCGCCGGCCGCCTGGACCAGCCCGCTCAGCATGCCGCCCAGGCCCCCAAAGCCGCCGAAGCCGCTGGTCGCCAGCGCCTGCTGTGCCACGGCGCCGGCCATTTGCGCGCCCACGGCAGAGGGGGCGGCAGCCGGGTCTGCCGCGGCAGTGGCTGGCGCGCTGACGCGGGTCATCACCGCCTCCATCTGCCGGATCTCGTCATACACCTGCTGGCAGTTCAGGTCGTTGTCGCTCATCTTCACGCGTTCTATGGTCTGGGCATGGGCGCTTGCGGCGCAGAGGATCAGAGCGGCGGCAATTGGAATCAGTTTCATGGCAAGGCTTTCAAAATTTGGGGAGGAAGATAAGCAAGGGCTTACTTGCTGACGTCAGCCAGCTTGCAGCCCCGGGCGAGAAACAGGGTGGTCAGATGCACCTTGCGGGCCGAGGCCTGGGCGCCCAGGCCGGCGTTGCCGGGGGCTGGCGCCGGCGCAAGCACAGGTGCGGCAGCAGCTGGCGCCCTGCCGCCCCCGGCGCCCGCGAGCGCGCCGAACATGCTGGCCAGGCCACCGGCCTGTGCATAGGCCGGCCCCGCCAACACGGGCACGCCGCTGCGCTGCATGCCGGCGCCGACAGTGGCGGCAATTTGCGCTTCCGACATGCCCGAGGCCCGCGCCCGCGCGATGGCCGCCTGCACGCCGGGATCGCTGGCCACCGCGCCATGCAACGCGGCGGCGCTGGGCGCGCCGGCATACAGCGCGCCGACGGCGGCGTTGCCGCGCGCTTCGGCCATGCCGGTCTGGGCGATCAGCGTCGCCTTCTGCTCAGGCGTGAGATTGGCATTATTGGGATGGTTGAGCACCGCCTGCTGCACGGCCGACAGCGGCATCGCCGGCGCCAGGGGGGCGGCCGCCACGGCAGGTGGCGCCACCGGCGGCAGGCCGGGACCGGCCAGCTTGATGACGCCCTCCATCTGCTGAGCCTCGGCATACATCTGCTGGCAGCTGAGCTCGTTGTCGGTCAGCTTGACACGGTCTATGGTCTGGGCAGCCGCGACTGCGGAGGCGAGCGCCGCACCAAGTGGCAACAGGCGAAGGGCAAGGTGTTTCATGGCGGGGCCGTTAAAACGTAACATTTGGTGACGATAACGGAGAGCCTGCGCGGCGTCACCCCCGCGTTTGCGGGGTCTGCCTCCCCACAGCATCAAGGTTCACGGCCAATGTCACGGCGGCGCTGCCATCTTCCGTCCTTACACTCTGGGCGGTCGGGCTGGCGCAGCGGCCGGTCATCACAAGGAGCCCCATGCTGTATCTGCTGATCAAGTCTTTTCACCTCGCCGCCGTGCTGACCTGGGTGGGCGGCATGCTGGGGCTGGCGGTCGCGCTGGCAGCACAACGCGTGCACGGCGCGCCTGCCAGCGGCCAGCCCTTGCTCGCAGCCATCTACCGCTGGGACCGGCGCATCACCACGCCGGCGCTGGCTCTGGTCTGGCTGCTGGGCCTGACGCTGCTGGTGATGGGCGGCTGGCACACTGCGCCCTGGCTGTGGGCCAAGTTCACCGTCGTGTTTGTGCTTTCGGGCCTGCACGGCAACCAGTCGGCCAGCCTGCGCCGGCTGCTGGCCGGACAGGTGGCACAGCCGCCGGCCTCGGTGCGCTGGGTGCCCGGGCTCACGCTGGCTGCCATCATCGCAGTGGCGCTGCTGGTGATCCTCAAGCCCTGGAGCGCGGGCTGACATGAATATGGGATTTGAATCTCATAGGCCCCTTGCTAGGATGAATCCGTCATTAACAACTTGGGGAGAAGACATGTTCAAACAGTTGTTGGCGGTGAGCGTTTTGGCAGTGGCACTGCCGGTCATCGCGCAAGGAGCCGATCCCGCCGAGGTCGATGCCGTGGTCACCGCCATCAAGGCGGCCAATCCCGACCTCAAGTCCCTGTGCCAGAAGGGGCCGGACGGCATCCGCAAGGCCTCGACGGACGCCGTGATGGGCCTGATGGGCTCCGGCAGGATCAAAGGCAACCCGCAAGCCGTCGGCGGTGAGGCCGGCCAGAAAGTCGGGCGCGAGTGCCGCGGCGGCTGAGGCCTGCCAAACCGCCTGATGACCACCACCACACCCTCGCGTTTGCTGGCATCGCTGTTGCTGGCGCTGGCCAGCCTGCTGGCGCCAGCCTACGCTGCCAGCGAAGCCGAAGTCCGGCTCATTTATGACACTGTGCGCAGCAAGTTTCCGGATTTCAAGGTCTATTGCACGATATCGGAGGCTGAAAGAAGGCAGGCAGCGGTTCAGGTCACGATGGAACTGGCCAGCAGCCGAAAACTCACCGATCCTTATGGCGCCGGCCCGCTGGCAGGCGCCATGCTGCGGCGCGCGTGTGGCATCGATGGGCCGGGCATAGATCCGGCCAAAATGCGCTGGCTGGTCAGTGCCAAGCCCCTGAGCTTCGACCCCGAGCGCGGGACACTGGGCACCTTCACCCGCGTCCAGTCGCTGGCCAACAAGGTGTATGCCCCCGAAGGCAACGGCCCCTTCCCCGCCGTCGTCATCAGCCAGACCAAGGGCGTGTCGGAACATCTGCGGGTGCATGCCAAGGCCTTGATCGAGTCAGGTTTCGCCGTGCTGGTGGTCGATACCTTCGGCCCGCGCGGCTACAAAACCGGCGTCAGTGAACCCTTGCCCGCCGAGTTCGCCAGGGATGCCTACGACGCCCTGGCCCACCTGCTCAGCCTGCCCTACATCGACAGCAAGCGCATCTTCCAGACCGGTTATTCCTACGGCGGCATGGCCGCCGCGCTGCTGGCCAGCCCTGAAGGCGCGCAGGAGTTCAAGTCCGCCGCCCGGTTTCGCGCCACGGTGGCCAATTACGGCAGCTGCACCATCGCCACGCCCTACGCCGGCGGCCAGGCCCAGGCGACCTACATGCCGATGTTGTCCGCCGACAGCGACCGGCCCATCCTGCTGCTGATGGCCGAACTCGACATCGAAACACCGCCCGCCACCTGCTTCCCCTTGCTGGATCAGATGAAGGCTGACGGCAAGGACGTGCACTGGCACATCTACCCCGGCACCACGCACGGCTGGGACAAGGCGGAAAACAACGGCTTTGTCTACCGCACCAACAGCGGCCAGACCATGACCTACCGCTATGACGCGGGGATCACCAAAGACGCGACCGAGCGCATGATCGCGTTTTTCAACCGCTACCGCTGAACCCGGGATCGGTTCGCCTCCGGCGACGCGAGCCGTTCGGCCACCACACGCAGCACTGCCGGGTTCCAGCCCATGCCGATGTGGCTGCCCTTGACCTCCACATCGCGGACCTGCGCGCCGGTTTTGTCGTGGCGGCAGCTTTGCCAGGCCACCACCCCGTCGGAGCGGCTGTAGATTGACGTGGTCGGCACGGGCGGCGGGGTGCGCAGGCGCAGGCTCAGGGCCGGGTCGCTGGCCGGCGCAGCGCCGTTGAGCAGCCGGAACAGCCAGCCGGCGTGCGTGTGTTCAGGCGCGCCATTGAACGGCGTGCCGATGGTGATGACCTGGCGCAGCCGCGGCGCCATCATCTTGCCCAGCTCGCGCGCGTAAATGCCGCCCAGGCTCCAGCCAATCAGCGTGGCGCGTTGCGAATGCCCGGCGAGCAAATCCGACACATGATCGGCCAGCGCCGCCAGCCAGCTGTCGATGTCGCCCTGCGGCCCGGTGTTGAAGCCGCGGCCCCAGTCCATCGCGCTGTAGCCCAGCGCCCGGCAATGGTCGCGCAGCGGCGCCACAGCCACGCCATCGGTGGCCAGGCCGGGAAAGATGATCACCGGATGCCCGTCGCCGCGCGGCATGGGCGCCTTGCGGACGATTTTGTGCTGCACAAACTCATAGGCAGCGCGCCAGGGCTCGGTGCCCAGCAGGGCCAGAGAGGGACGGGAGATCGGATGGGCGGCGGTGGGATTCATGGGGTGGGTCTGAAATTTTCAATGCCCCCATGATGTCTGCGGTCCCGGCCGCGCACCCGCCTGTTGCCACCCCTCCTGGCGTAGGACGGCGGCGCACCCGCTCCGTCGAAACCGGAAGACGCAGCTCCCTATTTTGTGCCGCGCAGGCGTTCGATCAGGCCGTTGAGCTCCTCCATCGAGGCAAACTGGATGGCGACTTCGCCGGTGTCTTCGCGCCGGCCATTGCGCTTGACCTGCTTCTTCACGCGCACTTCCACGTCGGCCATCAGCAGGTCGGCCAGTTCTTCCTCGACGCGGCGCGTGTCGCGTGACTTTTCCTTGGCGGCTTTTTGCGGCTTCAGCGAAAACTCGGCGCCCAGTTTTTTCACCAGGCTTTCGGCCTCGCGCACCGAGAGTTTTTTGGCGGCGATCTGGTTGCCGGCGGTGATCTGGGTAGCGCGGTCCAGGCTCAGCAGCGCGCGCGCATGGCCCATGTCGATGTCGCCGGCCATCAGCATGGTCTGCACCGGATCGGCCAGGTTCAAGAGGCGCAGCAGGTTGGACGCAGCGCTGCGCGAGCGGCCCACGGCCTGCGCCGCCAGCTCGTGCGTCAGGCCGAACTCCTTGACCAGGCGCTGCAGGCCCTGGGCTTCTTCCAGCGGGTTCAGGTCCTCGCGCTGGATGTTTTCGATCAGCGCCATGGCGGCGGCCGACTCGTCCGGCACGTCGCGCACCAGCACCGGCACGCTGTCCAGCCCGGCGATTTTTGCGGCGCGGAAACGCCGCTCGCCGGCAATGATTTCGTACTTGCCGTCGTTGGCGCCCGAGCTCAGGCGACGAACCAGAATCGGCTGCATGATGCCCTGCACCTTGATGCTTTCAGCGAGTTCGTACAGCGCGCCCTCGTCCATGCGGGTGCGCGGCTGGTACTGGCCGGCCACCAGGTCGGTCAGCAGCAGCGAGGCCGGCTGGCCCGGGCTGCTCGCGCTGCCGGCGCCGTTTTCGAGCACGTTGGCGGACTCGCCGACGGTGGGGCCCAGCAGGGCCTGCAGGCCGCGGCCCAGGCCCTTGGGTTTTTTGGTGACCATGTGTTTTCCTTCGTTTCGTATTCGGGTTTTATTCGGCCGTGCTGCCGCCCAGCGACTGCAACACGCCGCGCCACAGGGCGTCACGTTCTTCATGCGGCTGCGGGTCCTGCCGGCCGCTGGCGCTTTCCCAGACCGAGGTCAGCACCATCACCAGGCCGCTGGACGGCTGCACGTACAGGCCCTGGCCGTGGATGCCCTGCATGACAAAGGACCGCTGCTTCATCGGCAGCAGCCAGAACTGGTAGCCATAGCCGAAATACGGCGTGGCCTTGCGCGGCCTGAAGGCTTCGGGCTGGCGCGCCGGGTCGGTGCCGTCCAGCAGGTAGTCTGCCGGCACCAGCTGCTGCGCGCCCGCCTTGCCGTCGTTCGCCAGCAGCAGGCCGAGCCGGCCCCAGTCGCGCAGGCTGGCATTGAAAGCGCCATAGGCCTGCTCCTGGCCGTCGCTGGAGATGCGCCAGAAAGCCTCGTGTTCGGCACCCATGGGTTTCCAGAGCCACTCGCTGGTCAGCTCGGCCACGGATTTGCCGGTAGCCGCCGCCAGCACCCGGCCCAGCACATCGGTTTCGGCACTGGCGTAGACAAATTTGTCGCCGGCGGGGCTGTGGCGCGCGGTGATGGAGCGCAACACGTCCAGCGGCGAGCCGGCGCCCGGCGCACCTGCGCCGGCACGCGACAGCCGCGAGATGTCGTCCGTGCCGTCGTAACGCTCGGTGAAGGTCAGCCCGGAACTCATGCGCAGCAGCTGCCGCACGGTGGTGGCGCCATACGGGCTGCCGGCCAGCGCCTGGACGTATTTTTCAGCCGGGTCGTCCAGTGAGGCAATCAGGCCGCGCGCATGGGCCTGGCCGACCAGCAGCGAGGTGATGCTTTTGGCCATCGAGAATGATAGGAAACGCGCATCGTCCTTGCGGCCGTAGCGGTAATGTTCGGCGACGATCTCGCCGTTTTTGAGCACCAGCAGGCCGGTGGCGCGCTGGCGCTCGAGGTAGTCGGCCACGCTGTAGCGGATGTTGCGGTAGCGGTAGCCGATGGCCGGCGCTTGCACGGCGCGCGGCAAGGCACTGGCCTGCGGCGCGCGCGCCACCGGGCGTGTGCGCACACCGGGCACCTTGTCCAGCGCCGACCAGGCGCCGACGCGGTAGGGGTTGTAGTACCAGGTGGCGGCCGTGCCCAGCGGATAGTCCTGCGCCTTGCCAAGCCGCTCTTCATCGGGTTCGGCGCGCGCCGGAGCGGCCAGCACGGCCAGCAGCGCCAGCCACAGCGCAGCGTGTTTCATGCGGCTTGGCCCGGCAAGGCCATCAGGGCTTCCAGCCGCGCATGGGCTTCGGGCCAGTCGCCCAGGCCGCTGTCGGCATTGAGGTGACCCAGCGGCCCCACCTCGGCAAAGTCAGATCCCCAGGCGGCGGCGAACTCCCGCGCGCGGTCCGGCCGGCAATAGGGATCGCGGCTGCTGGCCAGCAGCACCGACGGGAAAGGCAGCGTTTTCATCGGCACCGGCGCCCAGCTGGTCAGCAACTGCCGCACTTCCTCGCGGTCCACATCGGGCGGTGCCACCAGCAGCGCAGCCTTGACGCGATGGGTGTTGCGGGAATGCGCCGCCCAGGCGGCGGTCAGGATGCAGCCCAGGCTGTGCGCCACCAGCACCACCGCTTCATCGCTGTCCAGCACCACCTCTTCCAGCCGGGCGATCCAGTCGCCGCGCAGCGGCTGCATCCAGTCGTGCTGCTCCACGCGCTGGTAGCCGTGGGTGGTTTGCCACAGGCTTTGCCAGTGGCCGGGACCGCTGTTTTGCCAGCCCGGCAGCACCAGGACATTCGCCGGTTTCATCGCTGACAGCCCTGGATTGCTATGATTTCAGGAGCTGCGTACGGTTGTTGCATGCGGCTTGCAGGCACTTTCTGCTTGAATGTCACCATCACATGGCCTTGATGCGCTGGACCATCTCTTCGGCAAACGCCACAAAAGCCAACGCGCCCTTGGAGGCCGGGTCGAACACCACGCCGGGCAGGCCGTAACTCGGCGCCTCGGCCAGCCGCACATTGCGCGGAATCACGGTGTTGAAGACCTTGTCGCCGAAATGCTCCTTGAGCTGGTCGCTGACCTGCTGCTGCAGGGTGATACGCGGGTCGAACATCACGCGCAGCAGGCCGATGATGGCCAGGTCCTTGTTGAGGTTGGCGTGCACCTGCTTGATGGTGTTGACCAGGTCGGTCAGGCCTTCGAGCGCGAAGTACTCGCACTGCATGGGCACGATCACGCCATGGGCGCAGCACAGGCCGTTGAGCGTCAGCATGCTGAGCGAGGGCGGGCAGTCGATCAGCACGAAATCGTAGTTGTCGGCGACGGCGGCCAGCGCCAGCTTCAGGCGTTTTTCGCGGCGCTCGACCTCGACCAGCTCGACCTCGGCGCCGGCCAGTTCGCGATTGGCGCCCAGCACGTCGTAGCCGCATTTCTCGCTGTGCACACGCGCCTCGGCAATCGAGGCCGATTCGAGCAACACGTCATACACCGTGAGTTCCAGCTTGCGTTTGTCCACGCCCGAGCCCATGGTCGCATTGCCCTGCGGGTCCAGGTCGATCATCAACACACGCTGCCCGACCTTGGCCAGACCGGCGGCAAGATTGACGGTGGTGGTGGTTTTGCCCACCCCCCCCTTTTGGTTGGCAACACAAAATATCTTGGCCATCTGTTGTTCTTCTTTGTCGATGCGGAATTACTTGGAAACGGCCAGCTTGATGCCGAAGCCGATCAGGAACACGCCCGCCGCCTTGTTCAGCAGGCTGGTGACTTTGGGGCTGGAACGGATGCGCTCGGCCAGGAAGTGGGTGATGAGCACCGAGCTCAGGCCGTACAGGAATGTCAGGGCGGCAATCGTCGCGGCCATCACCGCGAAGGTGGTCAAACCCTGGTGCTGCGCCGGGTCCACAAACAGCGGGAAAAACGCCATGTAGAAAACAATCGCCTTGGGGTTCAGCAAGGTGATCAAGAGGGCCTGGCGGAAGTAATGCCGCGGCTTGATCTGCAGGATGGGCGCGTCGCCGGGTTTGGCCAGCAGCATCTTGAGGCCCAGCCAGGCCAGGTAAAAAGCGCCGGCCCACTGGACGACGTGAAAAGCCGTCGGGTAGGCGGCCATCACGGCCGACACACCGGCCACGGCCGCCCAGAGCAGGACCTGGTCACCGGCGATCACGCCGAAGGTCGCGCCCAGTCCGCCCGGGATGCCGCCCTTGCTGGTGGAAGTGATCAGCGCCAGGTTGCCGGGCCCGGGAATCAGCAAAAAAACAATGATGGCGATGACAAAAGCGCCGTAATCAGCGACGCCAGCAAAAGAGCCCAGCATAAAAATCCCCGGAGTGAGGCGTGAGTTTACGTCAGGGGCTGGACTGGCTTTACGTTTCCCGTCCGAAACAGCGCGCGGGACGGTTCACGCCGTGGTTTTTTGTCGCATCCAGACGATGCAACGTTCGGCATCCAGCCCCGGCACCCGCAACTGTTCCACGTGAAACACCCCGGCCGAAGCCGGCAGCGCGGCGATTTCATCGGCCGGATGTTTGCCCTTCATGGCCAGCCAGACACCGTGGGGTGCCAGCGCACCTGCCGACCACTGCGTGAAGTCATGCAGCGAGGCAAAGGCCCGCGAGCAGATCACGTCAAAGGGCTGGCTGATGGTTTCGACCCGGGCATGGACGCCGGTCAGATTCGGCAGCTTCAGGGCCAGCGCCGCCTGCTTGATAAACGCGGCTTTTTTGGCCACCGTGTCCACACAGCTCACATCGACGTCGGGGCAGCAAATCGCAATCACCACGCCCGGCAACCCGGCGCCGGCGCCGACGTCCAGCAGGCTGGCCTTCTCCAGGCCGGCCTGGGCCAGATGCCGTCGCAAGGGCGCGATGACTGCCAGGCTGTCGAGCAGGTGGTGCGTCAACATCTCGGCCGGATCGCGCACCGCCGTCAGGTTGTAGACCTGCGTCCACTTGGCGATCAGGTCCAGGTAGTCCAGCAACTGGCCGACCTGGGCGTCGCTCAGGTCCAGTTGCAAGGCCTTCAGCCCGGCACGCAAATCCTGTTCACGCGGCCGCATCAGGCGTCGGCCTGTTCGGTGGTTTTGAGCGGAACCGTGTTTTTCCAGAGGTTCTTTTTCAGGTGCACCAGCAGCAGCGAGATGGTGGCCGGCGTGATGCCGGAAATGCGCGAGGCCAGGCCCAGGGTTTCCGGCCGGTGTTTGGCCAGGGTCTGGCGCGCCTCGAAGCTCAGGGCCGACACTTGCAGGTAGTCCAGGTCGGCCGGCAGCTTGAGGTTCTCGTAATGTGAGGCGCGCTCCACCTCGGTTTTCTGCAGGTCGATGTAGCCGGCGTATTTGACGGCGATTTCGATCTGCTCGATCACGCTGCGCGCCAGGTCGGCGCTGGCCGATGTTTCACGTGGAACACCGGCCGCATCGACGGGCGCCAGATCGGGGTTCACATACTTGCCGCCCTCCAGCGACATCAGCGCGGCGTAGTCCACATCCGGCCGGCGCAGCAAATCCAGCAGGTTGTATTCATGCTCGATCGCCTTGCCCAGCACCCGTTCAGCTTCGGCCGCCGGCAGGCTGCGCGGGTTGACCCAGATGGAGCGCAGGCGTTCTGTTTCACGTGAAACAGCGTCGCGCTTGCGGTTGAAGGCATCCCAGCGGGCATCATCGACCAGCCCCAGTTCCCTGCCCTTTTCGGTCAGGCGCATGTCGGCGTTGTCCTCCCGCAGCATCAAACGGAACTCGGCCCGGCTGGTGAACATGCGGTAAGGCTCGGTCACGCCCTTGGTGATCAGGTCGTCCACCAGCACCCCAAGGTAAGCCTCGTCGCGCTTGGGCAACCAGGCCGCCTTGCCCTGGCACTGCAAGGCGGCGTTGATGCCGGCAAACATGCCCTGGGCCGCCGCCTCCTCATACCCGGTCGTGCCATTGATCTGGCCGGCGAAGAACAGGCCACCGATCTGGCGGGTCTCGAAACTGGTCTTGAGCGAACGCGGGTCGAAGTAGTCGTACTCGATGGCGTAGCCGGGCCGCAGGATGTGGGCGTTTTCCATGCCGGCCATGGAGCGCACCAACGCGTACTGGATGTCGAAAGGCAGGCTGGTCGAGATGCCGTTGGGATAAATCTCGTGGGTGGACAGGCCTTCAGGCTCGAGGAAAATCTGGTGGCTTTCCTTGCCGGCGAAGCGGTTGATCTTGTCTTCCACACTCGGGCAATAACGCGGGCCAACGCCGTCGATCTTGCCGGTGAACATGGGGCTGCGGTCAAAACCCGAGCGGATGATCTCGTGGGTGCGCTCGTTGGTGTGGGTGATCCAGCATGGCATCTGCCGGGGGTGGGCGATCTGCCCGCCCATGAAGCTGAACACCGGCACCGCACCGGGCGTGCCGCCGGGCATGCCGTCGCCCGGCTGCACCGTGCATTGGCTGAAGTCGATGCTGCGCCCGTCGATGCGCGGCGGCGTGCCGGTCTTGAGCCGGCCCTGCGGCAGCTTGAGCTCTTTCAGCCGCGCCGAGAGCGACACCGCCGGCGGGTCGCCCGCCCTGCCGGCTGCATAGTTCTGCAGGCCCACATGAATCTTGCCGTCCAGGAAGGTACCGGCCGTCAGCACCACGGTGCGCGAGCGGAACTTGATGCCGACCTGGGTCACAGCGCCAACGACCCGGTCGCCCTCCACCATCAAATCGTCCACCGCCTGCTGGAACAGCCAGAGATTGGGCTGGTTTTCGATCATGCGGCGTATCGCCGCCTTGTACAGGATGCGGTCGGCCTGCGCCCGCGTGGCGCGCACGGCCGGGCCCTTGGATCTGTTGAGGATGCGGAACTGGATGCCGCCTTCGTCGGTGGCCAGCGCCATCGCGCCGCCCATGGCATCGACCTCCTTGACCAGGTGGCCCTTGCCGATACCGCCTATGGACGGGTTGCAGCTCATCTGGCCCAGGGTCTCGATGTTGTGCGTCAGCAGCAGGGTCTTGCAGCCCATGCGGGCGGCAGCCAGCGCAGCCTCAGTGCCGGCATGGCCGCCACCGACCACGATCACGTCAAATTCTTGCGGGTAAAACATGCTTGTCTTTCAGGGCGCAGCGTATCAGGCCGCAATCAGTTCCGTTTTGAGGCCGACAGCCTGCGCAACCAGCGCCTGCCGGCGGTCGGCGGTGACGAACAGGTCCACCCGGGCCGCCTGCGCAGTGCCTATGTGCAGCGCATCCATGGCGCGCAAGCGGCTCATTTCCATGGCGGAAATCGAATGCGCCTCGACCTGGGCATCCAGCGCCACCAGGGTAAAGTCTGCAAAATCGCCCTGCACGTCGCGCATGATGCGACCGTAGTCCTCGGCATTGAGAAAGCCGTCATGGCGGTTGCGGTTGAGCGCCGAGGCAATTTCGGATTTGCAGTGCGCTGCCACCACCACTTCAGTGGCACGATCGCCCGCGGCGAGCACCTGGTCACGGCCCGTCTCGATGTTGTAGCGCTTGTAAAGCGCCGAGGTGTCGAACAGGATACGCATCACCAGCCGCCTTCGCGCTCTTCAATGATCAGCTGGGCCCCGGTTTTCCCGTCGGGACGCACGATATTCAGCGGCGTGATGGGCCGCTTCCAGCTCGGGGGCTTCGCCGGCGACTCCGGTTTGGGTGGGACCAGTTCAGCGACCAGCTTGCCATGGCGCAAAATCCGCACGGTTTCCCCCTGCTCGACCAGATCGATCATGGCGGAGGCATGGGCGCGGAATTCACTGAGAGGAATGGTGTGCATTTTGTACAAAATAGGATGTTTTGTACATTTTAACCGGTTTGCGACGCCCAGCCCACCGCAACCGGCTTCCCCCCACGCCCTGTGGTGAAATCAGGCCATGAGCACACCCCCCAAACTCCTGATTTTTGCCGGCAGCACCCGCTTGGCGTCCTTCAACCGCAAGCTGGCCCACGCCGCCGCCGGGCTGGCGCGTGCCGCTGGCGCAGCGGTCACCCATATCGAGCTGGCCGACTTCGATATCCCGATGTACAACGCCGACCTGGAAGCCCAGGGCACGCCGGCCGACGTGATGAAACTCAAGCAGATGCTATTCGAGCACCCGGCCTGGATCATCTGCTCACCCGAGTACAACGGCAGCTACACCGCCCTGCTGAAAAACACCATCGACTGGGTTTCCAGCCCGGTCAAGGGCGACCCGGCCTGGCAGGAGGGCTTCAAGTCTTTCAGCGGCAAGGTCGTCGGCATGCTCAGCGCCTCGCCAGGCGCGCTCGGTGGCCTGCGTTCACAAAGCCATCTGGCGCCGCTGCTGCTGAACGCGCAATGCTGGGTCGCGCCACGTGCGTTTGCACTCGGTCATGCGGGCGACGCCTTCGATGCCCAGGGCGAACTCATCAACGACAAACACCGCAGCAGCGTGCAGGCCGTGATCACCCAGGTGCTGGACGCCAGCCGCCGTTTGAATGACTGAATCGGCCACCAGCTCATACTGCACGAGCGTGAGCAGCTCCTGTTTTCATAGCAAACAGCCATGAACTGCCGCCCCGGCTGCGGCGCCTGCTGCATCGCGCCGTCCATCAGTTCACCAATTCCCGGCATGCCGCAGGGCAAGCCGGTTGTCAACTAGTCGTCCCTGAGAAACTCACATTTCAGACGGTCCGCAGTTTGAGTGCAGCGGTTTGTTCACGTGTCGCACTTAAGAGTTGCCCGATCATGATGCCCAATTGGGCGCAAAGAAGCCGCAGCTT
>Ga0308010_1000225_pt1 | contig 46390 bp, 27 predicted proteins | sample Neamet129_FD_202368 | JGI IMG/M metagenome (GOLD analysis project Ga0308010, IMG submission 202368) | Marine microbial communities from water near the shore, Antarctic Ocean - #129 | ecosystem: Environmental > Aquatic > Marine > Unclassified | place: Southern Ocean | collected 2014-07-24 | reverse complement strand
TAAACCTAAACGAGTTCCAATCTGGAAAGCTTTTGTACAAAATCAATTTATTGTTTTTGTAAGTGTCATTTTACTTTTATTGAGTAGTGCCTATTTTGTTTATGGTTTTTTAATGCAAATAGGAGTTGACAAAGGTTATATGCCTGTTCAGCCAATTCATTATTCTCATAAAATTCATGCAGGAGCGAATCAAATCGAGTGTAAATACTGTCACTCATCTGCCAGAGTTTCTAAGCATTCAGGTATTCCTTCACTAAATGTTTGTATGAACTGTCATCAAAATATTGCTGAATATAATGGAGAAGAAGAAATTGATAAAGGATATACTAAGGAGTTTTACACAAAAGAAATTAAAAAACTTTATGCTGCTGTAGGCTGGGATGAAGAAAACCAGGTCTATACAGGAAATACTGAGCCAGTAAAATGGATTAGAATTCATAATTTACCAGATTTTGTATACTTCAATCATGCTCAACACGTTATGGTTGGTGAAGTCAAATGTCAAACGTGTCATGGTCCAGTCGAAGAAATGGAAATAATGTATCAATATTCACCATTGACAATGGGGTGGTGCATAAATTGTCATAGAGAGACAAATGTTAAAGTTGAGGATAACGAGTATTATACAAAAATTCATGAAGAATTGTCGAAAAAATATGGAGTTGAAAATTTGACGGTTGCTCAAATGGGAGGTTTAGAATGTGGAAAATGTCATTATTAAATAAAGAAATATAAATTTAGCTTATGGCTACAAATAAAACTTATTGGAAAAGCATTGATCAACTTGATCAAAACAATTCGATAGTGGCAAATCTTGAGCAAAATGAATTTCCAGAAAAACTTCCTCAAGATTTCAATAAGGATGATTCAAAAATTGAAGATAGCTCTTCTTCAAGACGAGATTTCTTAAAATATATTGGATTTTCAACAGCTGCTGCTACTGTGGCTGCTTGTGAAGGGCCGGTCATAAAATCTGTGCCATATGTTGTTCAGCCAGAACAAATTATACCTGGAGTTGCTAATTTTTATGCAACAGCTATAGCTGATGGGTATGATTTTGCTTCGTTATTAGTTAAAACTAGAGAAGGAAGACCAATTAAAATTGAAAGCAATCCTGACTCACCGATTTTAGGATGTGCAAATGCAAGAGTTCATGCCTCAGTTTTATCGATGTATGACTCACTAAGATTAAAAGGTCCTAAGCTTAATAAATCTGATATTAATTGGGCTAGTTTTATGCTTCAGTTTAAGGAAAAATTAGAGGTACTTAATGAAAATAAAAAACCTATTGTTTTATTAACTCAAACTTTTGCTAGTCCAACAACTCAGGAACTTATAGATAAATTAATTGCTAAGTATTCAAATATAAGACATGTAATTTATGACACCATATCTGAATCATATGCATTAGATGCTTTCGAAAATATTTATGGAACAAGGGGCCTTGCTGATTATGATTTTTCAAAATCAGATACAATTATTTCAATAGATGCAGATATTCTTGGAGATTGGCAGGGAGGAGGATATGATGTTGAATATTCAAATGGAAGAATTCCAAAAAAGAATAATGGTAAGTCTGAAATGTCATATCATATGCAGTTTGAATCTAATATGAGTCTTTCTGGTGCAAACGCAGACAAGAGAATTCCTGTTACTCCTGCAACTTTAAAAAACATATTAGCTTTTATTTATGGCCAACTAAGCAATCAATCGGTTAATTCTAAATTAGAACCTAATATTCAAAAAGCTGCATTGTTAGCTGTTAAGAAAATTAACAATTCAGGAAATAAAGCAGTTTTAGTTTCTGGTATTCAGGAAACTGATGCTCAAGAATTAGTTTTGGAAATTAACTCTTTAATTAAAAGTGAAGCATTTGATCCCACTCGACCTAAACTTATTCGTAAAGGAAATTCCAGAGAAGTTAATCAGCTCTTAGGAGACATAAAAAAAGGTGATATTTCTGGTTTAATAACAGTTGGAGTTAATCCAGTTAATAATTTATTTGATGGAATTAAGCTCGGAGAGGCTATAAAAAAACTAGATTTCTCAGCTACTTTTTCTTTAAAAATGGACGAAACTGCTTCAGTTTCTCAATTTGTCGGAGCATTACCTCACTATCTTGAATCGTGGGGCGACTATGAATTTAAAACAGGTCAATTTGTTTTGACTCAACCTACGATTCATCCATTATTTGATACTCGACAATTTCAAAGTGTATTAATAGAAATATTAAACATAAAAGAAGATTACTATTCATTCATAAAAAAATATTGGACAGATAATATTTTATCAGGCACTTCATTTAGTAAAACTTTACATGATGGATATTTTACTAAATCTAGCTCAAGTTTAGTTTCAGGTAAAATTGTTTCCCATGATATGATTAGTAAGGCAAAATCTTTATCTGTTGATCAAGAAAAAGGAATGTCATTAATTCTTTATCCTAAAACAGGAATGGGTGATGGTCAGCAAGCCAATAATCCATGGCTTCAAGAGTTTCCAGATCCAATTACTAGAGTTTCTTGGGATAATTACCTAACTGTATCAAAACATGATGCAGATTTAATTGGTCTTAAAAATGTTAATGTAGCAAATGGAGCTCTCAATGGAAGTTATGCTAATATTAGTTTTGGAAAAATAAAGCTCACTACTCCTGTTCTAATTCAGCCAGGACAAGCTAAAGGAACTGTTGGTTTAGCCTTTGGCTATGGAAAAAAGTTAGGGCTTAAAGATGAAATGCAGACTGGGATTAACGCATATTTACTTTATAAAAATCAAAATAAAGTTCAGCAGGTTTCAATTTCTCCAGCTGAGGGGTATCACGAGTTTGCATGTGTTCAATTGCACAACACATTAATGGGAAGAGGGGATATTGTAAAAGAAACTACTCTTGAGATTTTCAATACTAAGGACAAAGAATATTGGAACCCTGTGCCTAAGGTTTCTAAAAATCATATTGAAACTAAGATTACATCACCGGAAGTTGATATGTGGCAGGGTTTTGACAGATCTATAGGTCACCATTTCAATTTATCAATAGATTTAAATTCATGTACAGGTTGTGGAGCATGTGTTATTGCATGCCATGCTGAAAATAATGTTCCAGTTGTAGGGAAAGTTGAGGTAAGAAGATCACGTGATATGCACTGGTTAAGAATTGATCGTTACTATTCATCAGAAGAATCATTTGAGTCTGATAACGAAACTATAGATAACATCTCTGGATTAGGAGATTCATTATCAACTTTTGGAGAAATGGAAAACGCCTCAGAGAATCCTCAAGTAGTTTTCCAGCCAGTCATGTGTCAACACTGTAATCATGCTCCTTGTGAAACTGTATGTCCTGTTGCAGCTACTTCTCACGGAAGGCAAGGTCAAAATCATATGGCTTACAATAGGTGCATAGGGACAAGATATTGTGCAAATAACTGCCCTTATAAGGTTAGAAGGTTTAATTGGTTTTTATATAATAAAAATGATGAATTTGATTATCACATGAATAATGATTTAGGTAGAATGGTATTAAATCCAGATGTGGTTGTTAGATCAAGGGGGGTTATGGAGAAATGTTCATTTTGTATTCAAATGACTCAAAAAACTATCCTAGATGCTAAATTAGAAGGAAGAGAAATTAAAGATAGTGATTGGAGTTGCGCATGTTCGGATGCTTGTGGAACAGGCGCTATGGTTTTTGGAGATATCAATGATAAAGAAAGTGAAGTGTCCAAGTTAAAAGAAAATGAAAGAATGTATCACTTACTTGAGAGTGTTGGAACTAAACCGAATGTTATGTACCAAACTAAAGTAAGAAATATAGATAAAACATAATTTTAGAAAAAGAAAAAATATGTCATCTCATTATGAAGCACCAATAAGAAAACCTCTTGTTACAGGAGATAAGTCTTATCATGATGTTACTCTAGATGTTGCTGCTGCTGTAGAAGGCAAGGCTAACAGGTTGTGGTGGATTGTTTTTAGTATTTCATTATCAGCTTTTGCATGGGGAGTTGGTTCTATGGTATATACTATTTCAACAGGAATAGGTACTTGGGGACTTAATAAAACTGTTGGCTGGGCATGGGATATTACAAATTTTGTTTGGTGGGTTGGAATAGGTCATGCAGGAACTTTGATCTCTGCAGTTCTTCTCTTGTTTAGACAAAAGTGGAGAATGGCTATAAACCGCTCAGCTGAAGCAATGACTATTTTTTCTGTAATTCAGGCTGGTCTATTTCCAATCATTCACATGGGAAGGCCATGGTTAGCTTATTGGACTTTACCTATACCTAACCAATTTGGTTCGCTCTGGGTGAACTTTAATTCACCATTATTATGGGATGTATTTGCAATCTCAACATACTTATCAGTTTCTTTAGTTTTTTGGTGGACGGGACTTTTACCTGACTTTGCTATGATTCGTGATAGAGCTACACGCCCATTTCAGAAAAAAATATATTCATTATTAAGTTTTGGTTGGTCAGGCAGAGCTAAAGATTGGCAGCGATTTGAAGAAGTCTCTCTTGTATTAGCAGGTCTAGCAACTCCACTTGTTTTATCCGTTCATACGATAGTTTCTTTTGACTTTGCTACTTCGGTTATTCCGGGTTGGCACACAACAATTTTCCCACCTTATTTTGTAGCAGGAGCTGTATTTTCAGGATTTGCTATGGTTAATACTTTATTAATAATAATGAGGAAAGTTTCTAATCTTGAAGATTATATTACCGTTCAGCATATTGAATTAATGAATATTGTAATCATGATTACTGGTTCAATTGTAGGTGTTGCCTACATAACTGAATTATTTATAGCCTGGTATTCAGGGGTTGAATATGAACAGTATGCATTTTTAAATAGAGCAACTGGTCCATACTGGTGGGCATATTGGTCAATGATGACATGTAACGTTTTTTCACCCCAGTTCATGTGGTTTAAAAAACTAAGAACTAGTATAATGTTCTCATTTATTATATCAATTGTGGTTAATATTGGAATGTGGTTTGAGAGATTTGTGATTATTGTAACCTCTTTGCATAGAGATTACTTACCATCTTCATGGACAATGTTTTCTCCAACTTTTGTAGATATTGGAATATTTATAGGAACAATTGGCTTTTTCTTTGTTTTATTTCTTTTATATGCGAGAACTTTTCCAGTAATTGCTCAAGCTGAGGTAAAATCAATTTTAAAATCGTCAGGTGAAAATTATAAAAAAATAAGAGAAGCAAATGATTAACGAGGTCTTACATGTTTTATATGATGATGATGACGTGCTAATGAAAGCGGTTAAGGATATTCGTGAAAAAAAACATCATATAGAAGAAGTATATACTCCTTTTCCTGTTCATGGACTTGATAAGGCTTTGGGTCTTGAAGGAACTAAGATTGCAATAACTGCATTTATATATGGATTTATAGGCCTTATTGTTTCAATACTTATGATGAATTATATTATGATTCAAGATTGGCCACAGGACATAGGGGGTAAACCAAGTTTTTCATATTTACAAAATATGCCTGCTTTTGTTCCTATTATGTTTGAGCTAACAGTTTTCTTTGCAGCACATTTAATGGTTATTACTTTTTATATGCGGAGTAAATTATGGCCATTTAAAAAAGCAGAAAATCCTAATCCATTGACGACTGATGATAAGTTTTTAATGGAGATATTGATTAATAATAACAAGAAAGACCTTATTAAGTTGGTTAAAGAGACTGGAGCTATTGAAGTTAAAGTAATTCAAAAAGAAGCATAGCATGAAAAAAATATTTCTTGTTTTGATTATTGGAATGATGATTTCTCTACAATCATGTTCTGATTCTTCTAGGCCTAATTACCAGTATTTCCCAAACATGTATGAACCTATTGGTTATGAAACATATGCTGACAGTAAAGCTTTTTCAAATGGAATAGAAGCTCAACTTCCAGTTGAGAACTCTATCGCTAGAGGATGGGCTCCCTATGATTATCCTGACACAAACGAGGGTTATGAAATGGCAAAAATTAATTTAAATTCCCCAATTCTAATGAATGAAGAGAATTTATCTAATGGAAAAGAACTTTATGGGATTTATTGTGCAGTTTGCCATGGAAAAAAAGGAAATGGTCAAGGAATTTTAATGACTCGTGAAAAGTTTTTAGGAATTCCTAGTTACAAAGATCGAGAAATTACGCCTGGAAGTATTTATCATGTTCTAATGTATGGAAAAAATGCAATGGGCTCTCATGCTGGACAGGTAAATGCAAATGAAAGATGGCAAATAGCTCAACATGTTATGATGTTAAGATCAAATTTGATTAAAAAATAATAAAAAAAGTGAATTATATTTTTACAAAAAATATTAGAAATACTTCATTAATCTTAATGATAATTGGAGCCTTATGTCTTGCTTATGGTTTTTTATCTGCACCTTCATCAGTAACTGAGGCACAAGATATGGTTGAGACTTCAGGCCATTCAGAAGGTCATGAATCAACTTCTTCTGATCATCATAAAAAAGAGGACTTAGAAGTACTCCATAATGATCAAATTTCAGCAACTTCTGACCATCAAAATGAAAATAATTTAGAATCCCATCAAGAAGATCATAATGAAGTTGATTCTGAAGAACATGAAGTTGATCATGGTGAGCATTTACTTCATCAACTTCAAAATAGACCTTGGGCTGCTTTATATGTGGCTGCTCTATTCTTTTTTATGATCCCCCTGGGAGTTTTAGCATTTTACGCAATTAATAGAGCCGCTCAAGCTGGATGGTCAATTGTTTTATTTAGAGTAATGGAAGGTATTACAGGATATTTACTTCCTGGAAGTATTACTATTTTTATAATATTAGTTCTTTCTGTGATGCATTTAAATCATTTGTTTATCTGGATGGACCCTGAAGTTGTTGCACATGACGAGTTAATTCAAGGAAAATCAGCATATCTTAATACTACATGGTTTTTAGTTAGAGCCTTGTTTTATATGACTGGATGGAATGTCTATAGATATATTTCTCGTAAAATTTCTATTTCACAAGACAAAGGAGATTATCTTAAAAATCACAAGAAAAATTTTCGTTTAGCTGCAGGATTTTTAGTTTTTTACATCTATTCTGAATCTATGATGTCGTGGGATTGGATTATGTCAATTGACCCTCATTGGTTTAGCACATTATTCGGTTGGTATGTTTTTGCAAGTATGTTTGTAACTGGTATTACTGTAATTGCATTGGTAACTATTTATCTCAAGTCAGAAGGGTACCTTGAGTTTGTTAATGCAAGTCATATTCATAATCTAGGATTATTTATGTTTGGAGTTTCGATCTTTTGGGCATATTTATGGTTTTCACAATTTATGTTGATCTGGTATTCAAATATTCCAGAGGAGGTAACCTATTTTATAACAAGAATAGAAGATTACAATATTCCATTTTTTGGAATGTTGGCAATGAATCTTATTTTTCCATTTTTAGTTCTAATGAATAGGGATTATAAAAGAAATAATTTTCTAATTGTTATGGCAGGAATAGTAATTGTATTGGGTCATTATATTGATGTTTATAATATGATTATGCCATCTGCAGTTGGAGATCAATGGTATTTTGGTATTCCAGAATTTGGAGGGTTTATGTTTTTCATGGGACTTTTCATATTTTTTACCTTTAAATCATTAGAAAAAGCACCTTTACTTGCCTCTGGAGATCCATTTCTAGGAGAGAGTAAACATTTTCATTATTAAATAAGTAATAAAATAAGATGACTATATTTTTTACATTAATACTACTTATACTTGTTACAGTGTCCATTTGGCAAGTGACTAAAATTTTAGAGCTCTCTCAGCCTAAAGTTGAGCAGAGTCAAATCGCAGACGATAGTGATAACGAAACACAAGGAAAATTAATGTTTGCTTTTCTAATATTTGTTTACAGTTTAACTATATTTTCTTTTTGGATGTGGGGAGATGTTCTTCTTCCTAACGCTGCTTCTGATCATGGATTAGAGTATGATAATTTAATGTGGACTACTTTCTCTGTCATCTTTTTTGTCCAGACTATAACCCAGGCCTTACTCTATTATTTTAGTTATAAATACAGAGGAGAAAAAAGCAAAAAAGCACTTTTTTATGCTGACAATGATAGACTTGAAGCAATATGGACTATTATACCTACAATTGTTTTAGCTGTTTTAATACTGTATGGATTGTATACTTGGAATGATGTTATGTTTGTCGAAGAAAATGAGGATGCTTTGATGGTTGAACTTTATGCTCAACAATTTAATTGGAAGGCAAGATATGGAGGAGAGGACAATGTACTTGGAGATGCTAATGTGCGTTTTCTTCAAGATTTTGACGGAAAGAATCTTGTTGGAATTGATGCCACAGATCCAAATGGTCTTGATGATATAATTGTTCAGGAGTTACATTTGCCAGTAGGTAAAGAAGTGATATTTAAAATGCGATCACAGGATGTTTTGCACTCAGCTTTTATGCCTCATTTTAGAGCACAAATGAATTGTGTTCCTGGAATGATTACTGAATTTGCTTTTACACCAATAAAGACAACCGAACAAATGAGGATGCAGCCAGATATTATATCTAAGGTTAGAAAAATAAATGAAATAAGAAAAGATAATAGTGAAGAATTAGTCGCGAATGGGGAAGAGGCTTTGGAGCCTTATATTTTTGATTACCTTCTACTTTGTAATAAAGTATGTGGCGCTTCCCATTACAATATGCAGATGAAAATTATAGTAGAAACAGAACAAGAATTCAATAAATGGATTAAAAGTCAGCAGACTTTTGCTGAATTTGTACAATAAACTTAAATATAAATGTCAACAGAATCAATGAACACTCACGAAGAAGAACACGAACACCACCATAAAGAAACTTTTATTACTAAGTATGTGTTTAGTCAGGATCATAAAATGATTGCTAAACAGTACTTAATTACAGGTCTATTTATGGGTTTCATTGGGATAGCAATGTCCTTGTTATTCCGTCTTCAATTGGCTTGGCCTGAAAAACCATTTGGAATTTTTGAAGTTTTATTAGGTAAATGGGCTCCAGAAGGTGTTATGGATCCAAACGTTTATTTAGCATTGGTCACTATTCATGGAACAATAATGGTGTTTTTTGTATTGACTGCAGGTTTAAGCGGAACATTTTCTAATCTTCTTATACCACTCCAAATAGGAGCTCGAGACATGGCTTCTGGGTTTTTGAATATGGTATCTTTTTGGTTATTTTTTGTTTCGTGTACATTAATGATATCTTCTTTATTTGTAGAAGCAGGGCCAGCAGCAGCAGGATGGACTGTCTATCCGCCCTTGTCCGCCCTTCCTCAAGCTCAGCCAGGATCAGGAACTGGAATGACATTATGGCTAGTATCAATGGCTATTTTCATTGCATCTTCCCTTTTAGGATCTTTAAATTATGTTGTTACCGTCATTAATTTAAGAACTAAAGGAATGACTATGACTAGACTTCCATTGACTATATGGGCATTTTTCGTTACGGCTATTATAGGAATAGTTTCATTTCCAGTATTACTTTCAGCAGCACTTCTTTTAATTATGGATAGAAGTTTTGGTACATCTTTTTTTCTTTCAGATATATTCATTCAAGGAGAGGTACTACATTACCAAGGTGGTTCTCCAGTTTTATATGAACATCTTTTTTGGTTCTTAGGACATCCTGAAGTTTATATAGTTTTATTACCAGCACTTGGAATAACTTCGGAGGTTTTAGCAACAAATGCTCGTAAACCAATTTTTGGCTACAGAGCGATGATTGCTTCTATATTAGCAATTGCATTTTTATCAACAATAGTATGGGGTCATCACATGTTTATTTCTGGAATGAATCCATTTTTAGGATCTGTATTCACATTTACAACACTTTTAATTGCAATACCTTCTGCTGTTAAAGCCTTCAATTACATAACAACTCTTTGGAAGGGAAATTTACAGCTTAACCCCGCAATGCTTTTTTCAATCGGATTGGTTTCTACTTTTATATCAGGAGGATTGACTGGTATTATCCTTGGAGATAGTACACTGGATATAAATGTTCATGACACTTATTTTGTTGTAGCCCACTTTCATTTAGTAATGGGTATATCGGCTCTCTATGGTCTTTTTGCAGGAGTTTACCATTGGTTCCCGAAAATGTTTGGGCGTATGATGAATAAAAACTTAGGATATATACATTTTTGGGTTACTGCTATATGTGCTTATGGTGTATTCTTTCCCATGCATTTTATAGGAATGGCTGGACTGCCCAGGAGATACTATACTAATACAAATTTTCCTTATTTTGACGACTTAGCAAACATTAATGTGGTTATAACTGTATTCGCTCTTATAGCTGGTGCCGCACAAATTGTTTTTCTTTATAATTTTATTCATAGTATGTTTTATGGTAAAGAAACAGAACAAAATCCTTGGCGATCAAACACACTAGAGTGGACTGCACCGATTGAGCATTTTCACGGTAATTGGCATGGAAAAATTCCACACGTCCACAGATGGGCATATGATTATTCTAAGCCTGGTCACGATGAAGATTTTATACCTCAAAACGTACCATTAAAAGAAGGAGAAGAAGAACTTCAACACTAATTATTTTTTCATTATCCTTCATTGTATACTTGACTTATGAAAATTGATATCTTTGTATAATGAATGAAAGTCTAGATCCAACTAGTGATCAATTTAATTCCGAGGAACAAGACTTTGATAGAGCATTAAGGCCATTAAGTTTTGATGATTTTGCAGGGCAAGAGTCAATTATAGAAAACCTCAAAATATTTGTTGCTGCATCAAATGAAAGAGGAGATGCTTTGGATCACACATTGTTTCACGGCCCACCTGGACTTGGAAAAACCACACTAGCCTATATCTTAGCAAATGAACTTGATGCAGGTATAAAAATGACCTCTGGACCAGTGCTAGATAAACCTGGCGATTTAGCTGGACTTCTAACAAACCTTCAGACTAGAGATATTCTTTTTATTGATGAAATCCATCGCTTAAGTTCTGTTGTTGAAGAATATTTGTATTCAGCAATGGAGGACTATAAAATTGATATTATGATAGAGACTGGTCCAAATGCAAGGACTGTTCAGATCAAATTAAATCCTTTTACTTTAGTTGGAGCTACTACCCGTTCAGGGCTTTTAACGTCTCCAATGAGAGCTCGGTTTGGTATTAGTAGTAGACTTAATTATTATTCAACAGAGCTTATTTCTACAATTATTGAAAGAAGTGCTGAGATTTTAAAAGTTGAAATTGATCAAAAAGCTGCTATTGAAATTGCTGGACGAAGTAGAGGTACTCCAAGAATAGCTAATGGTTTACTAAGAAGAGTTCGAGATTTTGCTCAAATAAAGGGAAACGGAAACATTGATATTAAGATTACAAAATTTGCTTTGAAATCATTAAATGTTGATGATTATGGGTTAGATGAAATGGATAATAAAATTTTAACCACACTAATAGACAACTTCAAGGGTGGGCCAGTTGGGATTTCAACCCTTGCAACTGCAGTTGCTGAAAATAGTGAAACTATAGAGGAGGTATACGAGCCCTTTCTAATTCAGCAAGGATTTATAATGAGAACTCCCAGGGGAAGAGAGGTCACCGAAAAAGCCTATAAACATTTGGGAAGAATAAAAAATAATCAAGAAGGGTTATTCTAGTGAAGATGACTCCCTTACTACTAATTCAGTTTTAAATATTTTTTTCTCATATTTAAAATCAATTTTTTTCTTTTTAAAATCGACTTCTTTTAAAAATAAATTAAAACATTTATTACCCATTAAAATTCCAGGTTGATTAATCGTAGATAATGAAGGAGTCAACTTATCTGTTAAAATCCAATTACTGAATCCAATTACCTTAACATCATCTGGTACCTTTATTTTATGTCTTTTAAGACTTTCCATGGCACCTATTGCGGCAAAATCTGTCATTGAAAAAACCCCATCAAACTCAATATTTTTGGAAATGAATTCTTCCATTACTTCAAACCCATCGTTATCAGTTAAATAATGTGACATTAGTACTTTTTTTGGGTCATAGGGTATATTGTAATCAGTCAATGCTTGCTTATAACCTAAAAACCTATCAATTGAAATTTGTGGGAGAAGTTCACCTCTAATATGCACAATTTTTTTACAGCCATTTTTAATTAAGTGTTCTGTAGCAATATATGCAGCTTCACGATCATCGACAACTACTTTAGATGAATCAATAAGTTTAGAAATTTTATCAAATTGAATTAAAATAGTATCAGATTTTTTAATTTTTTTAAGATGATCAAGGTCATATGTGTCTTGGGACAATGAGATAAATATTCCATCAACATTCTGGATTAATAATTTATTTATTAGCTCTTTTTCATGCTCATAAGATTCATTAGATTTTAATACAATTACAAAGTATCCTTCTTTTTCAGCAGAATCTAGAACTCCTCTTAGAACATTACTAAAAAAAGGGTGACTAATATGAGGTATGATTAATCCAATCATTTTAGTTTTTTTAGTTCTAAGATATGCTGCTTGTGTATTAGGGCTGAAATTTAAAGATTTTGCAAGATCTACAACTTTTTTTTTTGTATTTGAATTAATATCAGAATATCCATTTAAAGCTTTAGATACTGTAGAAATTGAAATTTTTAATTTTTCAGCAAGGTGTTGAAGCGTAATTTTTGTCATTTAAATGAAATACTTGTATTTTTAAATTAATTATGTATTTTTTATAGTTTATTACTGAGAATACTTTATTTCGAAATCGTTTTCGTTACAAATATAATTATATGTTTCAATATGTGAAAATTATGTTAAAGAAATAACGTATTATTGTTTATTCGATTTAATCAAATCAAACATTTAACCTAAACACGAAAGAATGAAAAATAATTTCAAGACTTCACTATTTACTCTCCTTGCTTTCTTATTGAGTGTAGGTGTGTATGCTCAGACAGTCAACGGTACTGTTGCGAGTGAAGACGGTCCGCTGCCAGGAGCAACGGTTCAAGTAAAAGGTACAGACAAAGGAACGAGTACAGATTTTGATGGTAATTACTCCATTGAAGCATCATCAGGTGATGTATTAGTAGTTTCATTTGTTGGATTTTCAACGGTAGAAGTATCTGTTGGAAATCAAGATCAAATTAACGTTAACTTAACCCTAGATAGTGAATTAGAAGAGGTTATAGTAACGGGATATGGCTCTCAACGATCAAAAGAAGTAACTGCAGCCGTTGTTAAAGTGGATGCTGAAGATTTCAATAAAGGAAATATTTCAGATGCATCTCAACTATTACAAGGAAAAGTTGCGGGTCTTCAGGTTTATAATCGTGGTGGAGATCCAAATGCAGCAGCAGTAATTAGACTAAGAGGTATCTCTACAGTAGGAGCCAACGTACAGCCACTTGTTGTTATAGACGGAGTGGTAGGAGCTTCCCTGGCTAATGTTGATCCTGCAGATATTCAGACTATTAATGTTTTAAAAGACGGTTCTGCATCTGCAATTTATGGATCTAGAGGTTCATCAGGAGTTATTTTAGTGACTACTAAAACGGGTAAAGAAGGAAAAATTTCTTTAAATTATTCTGGACAACTTGGAGTATCTACTGCCATGAATACAGTCCAAACTATGCGTCGCGATGAATTTATTGCTGCCGGAGGAACTGATCTTGGTGCTGATACTGATTGGACTGATGCAGTAACGCGTCAAGCAATAACAAAAATTCATAATATATCTGCATCCGGTGGATCAGGCGATACTTCCTACAGAATTGCTGCCAATTTTAGAGATGTTCAGGGTATATTAATAAGTTCAGACTTCAATCAATTTAATACTCGTCTTAATTTTACAACAAGAGCCTTAAACGACAAGTTGCGCTTAACAGTTAATACTGCTTTTACTAGTAGAAAGCAAAATAACGGTGACATGGAGTCATTAAAGTACGCAGTTTTGTATAATCCAACTGCTCCAATTTTAGCTGCTAACTATACAGGTGTGTTTAATGGAGATCAGTATGGAGGTTATTTTGAAACACTTGGTTTATTTGATAGTTACAATCCAGTATCTATCGCTAAACAACAACTTAATCAAGGTGATAAAACTGAATTAAACTACAGTGTTAACGCTGAATATGGTTTTAGCGAAAACTTTTCTGTTAATTTAAATGCTGCAAGTCAGGTTAGTAAATATTCTAATCAACTTTATCTTCCTACCACATTACTTCGTGGAGGAAATGCAGCTTCTCCAATAAGAAAGGGTAGTGCAAGTTTTGACGATCAAACATACAGTTTCAAATTATCAGAGGTTTATGGTAGATACAATGGTCAGTTGTTAGGAAATAACTTTGTTCTTACTGCTGGTTATTCATATCAACAACAAAACTTTAATAACCACACTGTTACTCTTGGAGATTTTCCAAATGAAACGGCTGCTGGAATTAGCTTTATTAATGCTGTAGAATATTCTCAGGATTTATTAGGAGCTGGTTTTATTGGAGCTGATTCAAATGCTTCTCCAGATGAAAAAATCATCGCATTCTTTGGAAGAGTTAACTATACTATTGATGATGCTATCTTTATTAATGCTTCGCTTCGTAGAGAAGGTTCAACAAAGCTTGGAGCAGCTAATCAATGGGGTCTTTTTCCTTCAGCTGGTTTGGGTGTTGATTTAAATAACTATTTAAATCTTGGAGTAGATAAATTTAAGGTTCGTTTAGGTTATGGTGTTACAGGAGCACTTCCAGGTCCAAATGGTTTATCTAGACAAATCAGAGGATTTACATATGCTAGTGCTACTGGCGGTGGATCATCTTCGCCATCACGTGATGCTAACCCAGATTTAAAATGGGAAGAAAAAGCTGAAACTAATCTTGGATTAGAATATCGAAATGGAAGACTTGATGCTACTATAGATGTATACACAAGAGATATTTCAGATTTTATTTTAAATCGTCAAGTTGATCAAGCAATATTCCCAACTGGAACTCGATATGAGAATGCAGGTAAGTTAAATACTAAGGGAGTCGAAGTAGCTCTTAATTATCAATTAACTGATAATTATAATACTGGTTTAGTCCTTTCTTCTTACAAAACAATGTTGGAAGAATATGTTAACGATGCTGAGATGAGAGCTAATTTAGGTGCGCCTGGACAAAACTCTACTGCAGTTATTCGAGTTAAAGTAGGTGAAGAAATTGGAACGATATGGGGACCTATTCATGAAGGTGTTTCAGGAGGAAATAATGTTTTTGCTGATGTAAATGGAGATGGAACAGTAAATGTTGGTCAAGATCAAGCTTTAAATGAAGATGTCGATTTTGCAGTACTAGGTAATGGTACTCCAGATCTTGAATTAGGTTGGACTAACCAATTAACTTTTGGATCATGGTCAGTAAATGCATTCTTTAGAGGAGCATTTGGACACAGTTTAGTTAATACGTTCCGTGCATTCTATGAGCCTAGAATTTCTACACAGAGTTCTTATAATTATGTGAATACTGAGTTAGCTCCTGAAGGATTAACTCAAGCACGTTTTAGTTCATTGTATGTTGAAAAAGCTGATTTTTTCAAATTGGACAACTTAACAATAACTCGTGATATGGATGTAAGTTCATTAAATGGTATTGATTCAATGCAAATTTCGTTGAATGCTCAAAACCCTTTTGTTCTTACAAATTATACAGGTTTAGATCCTGAGCCATCATTGGTTGATATTGGAGAAGATAATGGTGGAAATTATGATGTTTTATCCCCAGGGGTAGATCGTCGTCGTAGCTACTTTGCTTCTCAATCAATGACTTTAGGCATAAACATTAAATTTTAATATAAAAAACAAAGAAATTATGAAAAATATTTTCAAAAATTTATTCCTTGCAACTTCGGTTTCAGCTTTGATTTTTTCTTGTACTGATTTAGAAGAAGAATTAATCGGAGATATTACCAAAGCGGTAACAGTTTCAGCTCCAAATATTGGAGGTGCAGCTGGAGGAGGAAACGATGCGCTTGCTGGTGCATATTCACAATTACAGTGGTCTGGTACTGCCAATCACTTTAGTTACTTCAGTCTTCAAGGAATTTCATCTGATGAGATGGCTATTGCTGCTAAAGGTGGTGACTGGTATGATGGTGGAGTTTTAGTTCAAATGCACCGTCACACTTATGATCCAACTAATGGTATTATTGGTAACACATGGGGTGGGCAGTATGGTGCAATTGGCGCGATTAATGATGCAATTGCTAACCTTGGTCTATCTGCAGGAGATATCATGCAAATGAGAGCTTTAAGAGCTTATTTCTATTGGAGAATGCTCGATCTTTATGGAAGAGTAAAAATTGTTACAACTCCCGGTGGAGATGCACCTCAATCAACTCGTGCTGAATTATATGCATTTGTTGAATCTGAGCTATTAGCTGCTCTTGGTACTACAGAAATTACTGCAAACACAACTTTCTCAGATACAGGTCTTCCTACTTCTGGAAGTGTTTATAGAGTAAATCGTTATGCAGCTTTAGGGTTCTTAACAAAACTTTACTTAAATCATGCGGTTTACCTTGGTACTGAAAGCACAGCAACTTATTCTAAAGCAGCTCTTGCTGCTAATATGATTATTGATTCTAATGCATACCAACTTTGTGCTTCAGGATGTACTGTTGCTAATCTTGCAAAACGTCCAGCTGTTGCAAGTGATCCTGATAATTTAGAAGGATATGCTGCTGTATTTGCTCCTAATAATGAGAACAATGTTGAGCATATTTTTTCAGTAAATTTTGATGAAGCTACTGCAGGAGGAATGAACTTCGCTAAAATGACTTTACACTATTCTAGTCAGTTAACTTGGAATTTTCAAGATCAGCCATGGAATGGTTATGCAGCCTTAGAAGAATTTTATAATTCTTATGATGCTGGTGATGTACGTAAAGCAAATAACTTTATCGTTGGACCTCAAAAAGATTATGGTGGAAGTGCTTTAAATGACTTTGCTGCCGATGATCCAGGAGGAATTGTTCTAGACTACACTCCTGCTATAAACGAATTGGAGCCAAATGCTCTTCGTCAGTCAGGTGCTCGTTTAGGTAAATTTAGTTTCCAACAGTTTGGACGACCTGATCAAAGTAATGATTTTCCAATTGTAAGATTAGGAGATATTATGTTAATGTCTGCTGAGGCTCAAATGAGAGCTGCGGATAACTGGAGTCATGCACCTGCAATCGCATTAGTGAATGCTATTAGAACCAGAGCAGGAGTTTCTGCCTATTCTTCTATGACACCTGAATCATTTTTAGCAGAAAGAGGACGTGAGATGTTTCAAGAATCGTCTCGTAGAACTGATTTAGTTCGATTTGGTAAATACAGTACTGGAACATGGTGGGAAAAATCTGCCTCTCCAGCACATAAAGCATTATTTCCAATTCCATTTGATGCAATTCAGTCATCTACTGGTCTTAGTCAAAATGCAGGGTATTAATTTTTAATTAATATTCTTAAATAAGGTTTTAAGGCTGCTCAAAAATTGAGCAGCCTTTTTATCTTTACACTACTATGAAACAATTATTTTTCGTTGTACTATCTTTTCTGTTGTTGGGTTGCTCAAACAGTAGTTCTCCATTGTTTGAGTTGATGGATGATTCTACTGGAATTAAATTTGAGAATACTTTATCATACACTGAAGAGTTTAACCCCTATACATACAGGAATTTTTATAATGGTGCCGGAGTTTCTTTAGGAGATATAAATAATGATGGGTTAATTGATATCTACTTTACTGGAAATATTGTAGATAATAAATTATTCCTTAATAAAGGAAATTGGAAGTTTGATGACATTACTGATTCAGCTGGAGTTTCTTGTTCACAAATTTGGTCTACTGGATCTACTTTTGTGGATATTAACGGTGACGGCTTACTAGACATATATGTTTGTAAATCTGGAAAACCAGGAGGTGTTAATCGACATAATGAACTATTTATTAATCAAGGAGATTTAACTTTTAAAGAAAGCTCTAAAGAATATGGATTAGACATTACAGGTCTTTCTGTTCATGCCGCTTTTTTAGATTACGATAAAGACGGTGATTTAGATGTATATATTTTAAATAATTCAATTCGTTCGGTAGGTGGATATGACTTGATTAAGGATCAACGAAACATACCTGATCCTAACAACAACGGAAATAAATTTCTTGAAAATAAAAATGGATATTTTGTTGATATTACTGAGAAAGCGGGAATGTTTAATAGTGCTATTGGATTTGGTTTAGGAATTACTGTTAGTGATTTTAATAATGATACTTGGCCTGATCTATTTATATCAAACGATTTTTTTGAAAAAGACTATTTATATATTAATTCAAAAAACGGAACATTTGTCGAGTCTTCAGATATATATTTTGACGCTCTATCCATGGGGTCTATGGGTGCTGACACTGCAGATTTAGATAATGATTTAAATTCAGATATTTTAGTGACTGAAATGCTTCCATCATCCTTAAAGAGAAAAAAAACTAAGGCTATGTATGATTCCTGGGATAAATTTAAGTTGATGGAATCTAATGGTTATGCTAAGCAATTTCCAAGGAACGTTTTACAGCGGAATATAGGAAATAATGGATTTCTAGAGATTGGAAGAAAAAGTGGTGTAGCTGCTACAGAGTGGAGCTGGGCATCACTTTTATTTGATATGGATAACGATGGATTAAGGGATATATTTATTGCTAACGGGATCAATAAAGATCTTCTAGATAGAGATTATTTGGCCTATATGGCAAATGATGAACAAGTTAGAATGCTGATGAAAAAAAAAGAGGAAGTCATTAAAAAATTAATTGATATTATGCCCTCTAAAGCTGTTCCTAATTTTGTCTATAGAAATAAAGGACAATTTTTGTTTGAAGAAGTTAGTAAAAAATGGGGTCTGGATCAGCCTAGCTTTAGTAATGGAAACTCATATGCTGATTTAGATAATGATGGAGATTTAGATTTAGTCGTTAATAATGTCAATATGAGATCTTTTGTTTACCAAAACAAAACAGACACTCTGAACAAAAGAAGTATTCAAATACAATTAGTTGGAGATAAAAAAAACTCAAAAGGAATAGGCTCAAAACTTATTTTATACAATGGTTTAAATACATATATGGCTGAATTATTTCCATCAAGAGGGTTTCAATCGTCAGTGAGTCATCGTATTCATTTTGGAATAGGTTCAGATTATAATGTGGATAGTCTTGAAGTTATCTGGCCTAACGAAGAGAGAAAAGTTTATAAAGGTTTAGAATCAAATAGTGTTAATATTATAAAATATGCTTTAGGTGAAACTATTGAAAGAAAAATAGAGATAAAAAATATTGAAAAAAATATTCAACTTTTTGATTATAAACACACTGAAAATCCATTCATAGAATTCAACAGAGAGCGACTTCTTATGCAAATGAGTCACAACGAAGGACCAGCCCTTGCAGTTGGAGATATTAATAATGATGGAGTTGATGATGTTTATGTTGGAGGTGGAAAAAATCAAACATCATCTTTATTTGTTTCAGATCAAAAAGACGCATATCAACAGATTAAAGAGCCTTTTTTGAATGATTCAGAATCGGAGGATACTAATGCTTTATTTTTTGATGGTGATAATGACGGAGATTTAGATTTAGTTGTGGCTAGTGGAGGTAAATCATTTTCTAAATATAGCTTATCACTTAATGATAGATATTATATAAATGATGGATTTGGTAATTTTAAAAAGAAAAAGAATGCATTGCGGTTTAATAAAAACATCTCTACTAAAGCATTGGCTTCAGCAGATGTAAATAAGGACGGAAAAATCGATCTTTTTTTTGGAGAGCGATATGACCTTACTACCTACGGAAAAGAAGGAAGTGGTGCGCTAATGATCAATGATGGTCAAAATAACTTTACACAAAGTAATCAAAAAGTATTTTCAGACATAGGAATGATCACTGATGCCAAATTCCACGATTTTAATGGTGATAAGTGGCCGGATTTAATAATTGTAGGAGAATGGATGCCCATTACAATTCTTATAAATAAAAATGGAGTCTTTGAAAATCAAACTGATCTATATAAATTGAACCAGACATCAGGTTTGTGGAATACATTAGAATTAATTGACATTAACAATGATGGTAAAAAAGATTTTATTGCAGGAAATCATGGAACTAATTCGTTTTTAGAAAAAAAAATGAGAATGTATATAAATGATTTTGATGACAATGGAAGTTTTGAGCAAATTATATGTCTGAACAGAAATGGAGATTACTATCCAATTTTAGATAAAGATGAGTTGATGAATCAGTTACCAAAGTTTAAAAAAAATATAATTTTTTATAAAGATTATGCTGAAAAATCAATAGAAGAAATTGTAGGTAAACAAAAAGTTTTAGAATCTTTGGTTTTGGAAATAGATATACTAAAAACAAGTTTATTTGTGAGTCAAAAAAGTGGATTTAAACGATACGATTTGCCTGAAGAAATTCAGTACAGCCCAATTTATAGTATATTAATAAAAAATGATCCTGACACCAATAAAAACTCATTATATTTGGGAGGAAACCAATATTTAGTAAAACCACAATTTGGAAGTTATGACGCCTCAAGAGGTTGGATTTTACCAATAAATTCAGATTTAAAAAATTATTTTAAAGATCAGCCAATTAGTATTGGCGTTAAAGGACAAATTAGAGCAATTAATACTCTAAAAAATACTCAAAAAGAATATATAATTTTTGCAATTAATAATGATTCAATTAAATTTTATGAACCACACTAAATTTCTTTTTTATTCTATTATTGTTATTTTATTCATTTCATGTCAGTCTGAGTATGATAAAGTAGTTAAGCAACAAATTGCTTTAGGAAAAAACTATACAAATCTAATTTTTGAATTAAAAACAGGACAAACTCAAAAAAAGTTTTTTATTGATTGTTGGGAGTTGAACAAGAAAAAATTAATTAATCAGGGTCCTGGTAATAAATTTGTAAGACATGTTCTTGACTCTGTTTCTCCAATTTACAAGCCTGATGACAATATGGAGCTTTTGTTTTTTGGGATTTTTGACGATAATAAAATTCTTTCGGGTTTGAAAATGCGTATTTCTTTTTTGGGATGGGATCCAACTATTAAAGAACTACAAAAGGAATATCTATTAATTGAAGGTATGAAAATGATGGAGTACATATATCCTGGAAATTCATTTTTTAAATTAAATAAAGAAATTAATGGATCACCAATTATGACTAAAGTAGACGGGAATAGGCTCATAACTGCATATGTTTTTGATAATAGATTTGTTCAGCTAACTATAGAAGATTTAAATATTAAGTTAAAATAAGATGAGGCGTTTATATAGGTTCTGTTTGTGTTTAATTTTTATAACCTTTTTGTGCGGTTGTAACAATCAAAAATCAAATCTTTTTGAACTTCAAGATCTTGATTCAATAGGAATTGATTTCTCCAATGACCTTGTCTTTAGCAATGATTTTAATGTTTATAAGTATCGTAACTATTATAATGGTGGCGGAGTCTCTTTAGGTGACATAAATAATGATGGATTAGTAGATATATATTTCACAGCCAATCAAAAATCAAATAAACTTTTTTTAAATCAAGGTGATTTTATATTTAAAGACATTACTGATTTCGCAGGGGTACAAGGAGATAAGGCCTGGGCAACAGGCGTGACGATGGTAGATTTAAATTCAGATGGGTTGATGGATATTTATGTTTGTAATTCGGGAGATGTTAAAGGAGACAATAAACAAAATGAGCTATTTATCAATAATGGGGACCTCACTTTTACCGAAAGTGCAGAAAAATTTGGACTTGCAGACCGAGGCTTTTCAACACATGCCACTTTTTTTGACTATGATAAAGATGGAGACTTGGATGCGTATATTTTAAATAACTCTTACCAGGCTATTGGAAGTTTTGATTTAAGGAGAAATGAACGTCCACAAAGAGACTCTTTGGGAGGAGATAAATTAATGGAAAACATAAATGGTCGTTTTTTTGACGTAAGTGATAAAGCCGGAATATATGGAAGTGTTATAGGTTTTGGACTAGGAGTAAGTGTGGGTGATGTAAATGGTGATAATTGGGAGGATATATTTGTTTCAAATGACTTTTTTGAACGAGACTACCTTTATATCAATCAAAAAAACGGAACATTTAAAGAGTCTTTAACGGATCAAATGAGATCAATAAGCGGCGCTTCAATGGGAGCTGACATGGCAGATCTTAACAACGATGGACTGAATGATATATTTGTAACAGAAATGCTTCCTTCTGATTATCAGCGGTTAAAATCAGTAACTACCTTTGAAGGTTGGAACAAATATCAATATGTAGTTAAAAACGGATATCACCACCAGTTTACTAGAAATATGCTTCATCTAAATAATGGAAATAACACATTTAGTGAAATTGGAAGGTGGACTGGAGTTGAAGCTTCTGATTGGAGCTGGGGAGCCTTATTTTTTGATATGGATAATGATGGCTTCAAAGATCTATTTATTGCTAATGGAATTTATCAGGACTTAACTGATCAAGATTATTTACAATATGTTGCAAGTGATGAGGTTATTAAATCTGTTATAACTAATAACCAGGTTGATTATAAAAGGCTAGTAGATATTATTCCTTCTAATAAGATTGCTAATCATTCATATAAAAACACAGGTGACTTAGGTTTTGAAAATTTTGGAGATTCAGGATTAAATATCCCAAGCTTTTCTAATGGATCAGCATATGGTGATCTTGATAACGATGGTGATTTAGATTTGGTAGTTAACAATGTAAATATGCCACCTTTTGTTTTTAAAAATAAAGCAGAATCATTAGGTAATAATTTTATTAAGATTAAACTTAACGGATCAGATAGTAATCCAAACTCAATAGGGGCTAAAATTGAAATTAAGACAGAGCTAACTAATATCTATCATGAAGTTCAGCCTGTTAGAGGATTTCAGTCTAGTATGGATTTATCAGCAACAATTGGTATTGGTAAGTCAAAAATTGTAGATGTAAAAATAATATGGCCATCAGAAAGAGTAACCTTTGTAAAAAAAATAGACATAAATACTCTATATGTGTTTGATGAATCCAACGCATCAATAGATGAATTTAAACCACCCAAATCAGATAATCAAATATTTACAAAAGAGATTCAGGATTATTTCCCAGTTCACAAAGAAAATTTATATGTTGATTTTGATTCGGATAGACTTAGTTATCATATGTTAAGTACTCAAGGACCAAAAATTAGTATTGCGGATCTTAATGGTGATTCTAAAAATGACATAGTATTTCCTGGGGCTAAAGGATATCCAACACAAATTTTATTTGCAAATGAAAATAAGTGGATCCGTAATGAAAGAAATAGAGAAGTATTAGAGGAAAATAAAGAGACTGAGCATATTGAAAGTGCCATACTGGATGTTGATAATGACGGAGATCTAGACATATACATGACCTCTGGTGGTGTAGAAAACTCAATATATTCAACCTTTCTTTTTGATATTTTATTATTAAATGATGGGTCAGGAATATTTACAAAAAGCAATCAAAATTTACCCGATGATGAGTTAAAAATTAGTTCTGAGTCGGTTACCTATGCAGATATAGATTCTGATGGAGATTTAGATATATTTGTTGGAGAAAGATCCAAAATTGGAAAATACGGACTACCTGGAAGTGGTTATATTTTAGTTAATGATGGAAAGGGAAACTTCGACAATCAAACAAAAAAGATAGCCCCTAAACTTTTAAATATTGGAATGATTACTGATGCAGCTTTTTATGATTTTGACAATGATAGAGATCAAGACCTTATAGTTGTTGGTGAGTTTATGGGAATTAATATTTTTGAAAATATTGAAGGAAATTTCTCGCTACTAGATAATATATGGAGGCATAAAACAGGATGGTGGAACACTATAGATATTTTTGATATTGACGGAGATAGTATAGAGGATATAATAATTGGAAATCATGGTACTAATAGTCGTTTTAGAGCATCTGAAGACAACCCTATATTGTGCTATTATAATGACTTTGATGGAAATGGACGCGGTGAAGGGGTTTTAGCTTTTACTTCGAATAATGGTAAAGAGTATCCCTATGCACTAAGGCACAACCTAATTGATCAAATGAAAAGCTTGAAAAAGAAGTTTCCTAATTATTCCACCTTTAAAAATGCAGACCTACTTTCAATTTTTTCTAAGAAATTATTAAATGACTCTTATGTTTGTTCAATAAACACACTCTCAACAATAGCCTTAAAAAATAATGGTAACTTTAGTTTTTCCGAAATATCACTTCCAAAACAAGTTCAATTTAGTCCTGTATATTCGATTACTCATTCTGATGTTGACAAAGATGGAGATTTAGATATATTAATGGGAGGTAATCTATACAATGTAAAACCGGAAGTAGGTTCCTATGATGCTAGTTATGGTTTATTTATTGAAAATACTCCAGAAGGATTAGTGTTCCATCCTGATGGTGAAGGATTTAATATTAAAGGAGAAATAAGATCTTTGGTTGTAGATAAAGATCAATTATGGGTTGGTCGAAATAGAGATACGTTAAGTCGTTTTATCTTTAAAAATAAATAATGAGAAAAATACTAATATTATTTTTTTGTGTGAGTTTAATAAACTGTAAAGACTCAAATGAAATGCCTGTACATGACATTTTATTTGAAAGCCTTGACAGCAATTTTTCTGGGATAGACTTCATAAATCAATTAACATTCAAGCCGTATTTAAATATCATTGAATATTTATATTATTATAACGGCGGTGGTGTGGCAGTCGGTGATATTAATAATGATGGATTAGAAGATATTTTTTTCACAGCAAATCAGGGAATTGATCGTTTGTATCTAAACATGGGGAATCTTCAATTTAGAGACATAACTCGACAGGCCAAGTTAGACTTATCTCCTTCGTGGTCTAATGGAGTTACAATGGATGATGTAAACAATGATGGTTTTATTGATATATATGTAAGTAAACTTCCTATGGAAGGTCTTTTTAAAAATCAAAGTACCCATAATTTGTTATACATAAATAATGGAGATTTAACATTTACTGAATCATCAAATGACTATGGCCTCGATTTCTTAGGGTTTTCAACACAATCAACTTTTTTTGATTATGATAAAGATGGAGATTTAGACATGTACTTAATGAATCATGCAACTCATTCAGTCAGAAGTTATGGAACTACAAAGAAGCGTAAAGAAAAGGATTCAATTTCAGGAGATAGATTTTATGAAAACCTACTGGATGAAGGAAAAAATGAATTTATAGAAGTGACAGAAAAATCAGGAATACTTAGTAGCCCACTTGGATATGGATTGGCTTTAACTACAACAGATATAAATGATGATGGTTGGTTGGATATATATGTTGGTAATGACTTTCATGAAAACGATTACATATACATTAATAATAAAGACAAAACTTTTACAGAGTCCTTTAAAAAGTATTTCAAACACAGTTCAAGATTTACAATGGGAATTGATGTAGCTGATTTAAATGAAGATGGTAAATTAGATATTTTTACAACTGATATGATGCCTTTTGACTCAAAAATTGCATTAAAATCTGGAGGAGAAGACACTGATAAGTTAACAAAGATAAAGAGTGATTATGGATTTGAACCTCAGTATTCTCGAAATCATTTTCATTTAAAAAAATCATATGGAGATTACGCTGAAGTTGGACTTTTAACAAAAACATATGCTACGGATTGGAGCTGGTCAGTCCTTCTTCAAGACTATGATAATGACGGTATTAATGATATTTTCATTTCTAATGGAATAGCTAAAAGACCCAATGATTTAGATTACATTAACTACTTGAGTTCATCTAACTATAGCAATTTTGTTTTGACAAAACAAAACAAAATGAAAGAAGAATTAATTGATCAAATGCCAGAATTGAAAATTCCAAATATGCTATTCAAAAACAAAGGAAATCTTGATTTTGGAAATATTAATCAATCATTTTTTGGTGATCCATCATACTCAAATGGATCAGCTTATAGTGATTTAGATAATGATGGTGACTTAGATTTAATAGTTAATAATATAAATTCTATTGCAAGTATACTTGAGAACAAAACCAGTAAAGAAAATAAAAGTTTAACAATAGAATTAAAGAACAATAAACCAATAAAGGGTTCTAGAGTTACTCTTTTTAAGAGTAATGATAAGGTTGATGTTAAAGAGGCAATAACAACACGAGGGTTCCAGTCTTCATCTTCACATAGATTACATTTTGGTTTAGGTAAAAGCAAAGTAGATTCAATATCTGTTCGGTGGACCGATGGAAAAACTCAAAATTTGACTGGCCCTTTTAAAGAAAAAATTCAAATTATTTATAATCCTGATCAATTAAAAGAAAAGTCGATTGATGTTAAAAATAATTTTTCTCTTTCCGTTTTACCCTATAAACATGAAGAAGACACATACTTGGACTATGAAAGAGAAAAACTTATTCCTGAATTATTGTCATCTGAAGGGCCTGCATTTATATTAGAAGATTTCAATAATGATCAAATGTTAGATATTTTTATTGGTGGAGCACGTTATCGTCCATCACAAATTTTAATAGCTAATGAATCTGGATATGAATTAGCGGATATTAATGATTTCAGGATTGATCAAAAGTATGAGGATGTTTCTGCTGCTTCATTTGACGCAGATAATGATGGTGATATGGATATTTATGTCGTAAGCGGAGGTAACGACTATAAAGAAAATGACGAGCTAATGATGGATAGAATATATATTAATGATGGAAATGCTAATTTTTCAAGACTACCTGTTTCATTACCTTCAACAAATGGAAGTATTGTAGTACCTCATGATATTGATAATGATGGATATGATGATCTTTTTGTTGGAAGTAGATCTATACCAGGGGGTTATGGTTTGAGTCCCTATAGTTTTATTATAAAAAATACACGTGATGGTAATTTTGAACCAATAGTTCAATCACGCTTAGGAATGATAACTGATGCAAAATGGGGAAATATTGATTCAGATCCAGAATTTGAATTAATAGTTGTTGGAGATTGGACTCCCATAATAGTTATAGATGAAAATGAAAATGGAAAATTTGTGGCATCTAAGTTGAAAGGTGGAGAGAATTATTATGGATTATGGAATACAGTTGAATTAGCTGATTTAAATAATGATGGAAAGTCAGATATTTTAGTTGGAAATACTGGAAAAAATTTTAAATGGCAACCTACAATGGAATCACCTGTATATTTATATATAGATGATTTTGATGATAATGAACAATCAGATCCTATAATATTTTATGACTTTTTTGGAACCTATCGTCCTTTTAACACAAAGGATAATCTGAGCTCTCAGATGCCTATGATCAAAAAGAGATTTAATAAGTATAAAGATTTTTCAAAAGTTGAGACAATTGAAAATTTGACTGGAAAAAAAGAAAAAAATATTCTTGAAATAAAAAAATTAACAGAATTAAAGTCTATGCTCTTTATAAATGAGGGTGAAAACTTTAAGCCAACAGTCCTTCCTTTTGAATCTCAATGGAGTAGCATACAAGATTTCTACTGGAGTAATGATACTAAAGAAATTTTTTATGTGGGAAATTCCGAAGAGTTTGTCACTGAGCTAGGAATTCAAAGTGCAAATCCAGGTGGAATAATTGAATTTAACAACAAACCTATTCATAAAGAGTTTCTACCTTTACCTATTAGCCTTAACTTAAGGAGAGTTGTTAAATTAAACAATGACAACATACTTTTAATCGCAAATGATGATTTCATGTATATACTTAAAAGAACAAATGATTAAAAAAATAAACTTTAAAATCATTTTAATATTTGTCTTAACAATTTCATGTACTCAAAACACTGATTACATTGATAAAATTGATAATCCAGAACTCTTTCAAGAAGCAATGCAAAATCTCACTGATATTATTGTTTACGATATTTTTTCTCCTCCTGTTGCTTCAAGAGTTTATGCTTATCCTTCCATAGCTGCATATGAGACAATGCGTTTTTTAAAACCTAAAAAATTTGCTTCATTGAGCGGACAGATAAAAGAATTAAAACAGGTAAAATCTCCAGATGATAAAAAAATAAATTTTAATCTTGCATCTCTATTTGCTTTTAATAAAGTTGGAAGATCGCTTATTTTTTCAGAAGATAAGATGGATAATTTTGAAGAAATTTTTGATAAAAAAATCAAATCATTTAAAACTCCTCGAAGTATAATTAAATCATCAAAAAAATATGGTGAATTTGTTGCAGATCATATTCTTGAATGGGCGAAACATGATAATTATAATCAAACTCGAACATTTCCTAAATACACAATAAGAGAGCCTGAAAACTTCTGGAAACCTACTCCACCAGATTACATGGATGGTATTGAGCCCCATTGGAATAAAATCAGAACTTTAGTTATAGAGTCAGCAGATATGTTTCCTCCAAAACCTCCTATTAAATTTGATTTAACAAAAGGAAGTCTTTTTCAGAAACAACTTCAGCAAGTATATGAAATTGGTGAAAATCTTAGTGATGAACAACTTGAGGTGGCAAAATTCTGGGACTGTAACCCTTATGTTACCCATCATAGGGGGCATGCAATGTTTGCAACAAAAAAAATCACTCCAGGAGGTCACTGGATTGGAATTACATCTGTGGCAACTCGAAAAGCAAAAAGTAATTTTTCAGAAACAATAAATGCATATGTAAATGTTTCGATTTCTCTTTTTGATGGATTTATTTCTTGCTGGGATGAAAAATGGAAGACTTTAGTGGTTAGACCAGAAACATTAATAAATAAATATTATGATGAAGAATGGCTTCCAATTCTTCAAACTCCTCCATTCCCAGAATACACAAGTGGTCACTCTGTAATTTCAAGAGCTGCTGCCGTTACTCTTACTGATCTTTTTGGAGAAAACTTTGATTTTATAGATACAACTGAGCTGAAGTATGGTCTACCTCAAAGAAGTTACAATTCTTTTATTCATGCCTCTGAAGAGGCTGCTATATCAAGACTTTATGGAGGTATTCACTATATGATGGCTATTGAAGAAGGAGTTACACAAGGAAACAAAGTTGGTGTTTATATTATTAATAATTTACAGACTAAATCAAACTAAAACTTTAAGGAAATGGAAAAAAGTCATTTAAACTTTTGGCAAATTCTTACTATGAACTTTGGGTTTTTTGGTGTGCAATTTAGCTTTGGTCTCCAACAAAGTAATATGAGTGCAATTTACAAGTATTTAGGGGCTTCAGAAGGAGAATTACCAATGCTTTGGCTTGCCGGTCCTCTAACTGGGCTGATTGTCCAACCTATAGTTGGAGCAATATCTGATAACACATGGTCTCCTAGATTTGGAAGGCGAAAACCTTTTTTTTTAATAGGCGCAATGATTGCCAGTATTGCACTGATTATTATGCCATACTCTAGCTCAATTTGGATGGCTGCAAGTTTATTATGGATTTTAGATGCAGGAAATAATATGGCATTAGAACCATACAGAGCTTTTGTTTCAGATAAATTAGACAAAAAGCAGTATTCAATGGGATTTTTGATGCAAAGTTTTTTTAGCGGTTTAGCTACAACTCTTGCTAATTTCACCCCTATGATATTAGTTTCTTTTGGAGTCCTTGCATTGACTGATAAAATGGATAATGGAATACCGGTGTCTACATATTGGGCATTTACCATAGGCGCAATAGCTTCAATTATAACAATTTTAATTACGGTTTTTACAACGTCAGAGTATCCCCCAACACTTAAACAGCTTGATGAAATAAATCATAGAAAATCAATAGGTAATAGTGTTGCTACTATTGTTAATGATATTTTATCAGCCATTAAGAAAATGCCCAAACCAATGATTCAATTAATACCAGTCATGTTTTTTCCTTGGTTTGCCATGTTTTGTTACTGGCAATTTTTTACATCTGCTTTATCTTTATCATTGTTTGAAACTCTTGATCAAGATTCTATTTTTTTTAATCAAGCTCAATTACTTACAGGAAATATAAATGGAACATATAACATAGTTTGTTTTTTAATAGCATTTGCTTTAGTTCCTATAGCTCAAAAGTTTGGAGCCAAAAACCTACATTTTATTAGTTTAGTAATTGGAGGTTTAGGGTTGTTAATTATGCCATATTTAAACAATACAGATATTATAGTTTCTTTTGGAAGCATTCAAATTAAACAAATATATATTTTTGCTTTATTTATGGGAATAGCTTGGGCAAGTATAATTTCAATGCCCTATCAAATGCTAGCTGAGTCTATTCCAGTAAATAAAATGGGTGTTTATATGGGAATTTTTAATATGTTTATTGTGATCGCTCAGATAGTTCAGATTTTCACTGTTCAGTTTTTTATATATGACTTACTTGGAGAAAATCCAATAAATATAATTCGTTTAGCAGGTTTGTTTATGATTATTGGTGGAATTTTCTCTCTCTATGTGAACTCAAAACGATCATAAAACTCGTCTATTGATTTTTTTATTACATGTAATTCATTAAGCTTTTATATTACATTTGTTCTAAAGTATTATCATGAATCAAAAGGATCGTAAAGCAGCTTTAAACTACCATTCAAAACCTAAGCCTGGCAAAATAGAAACGGTTCCAACAAAGCCATATAGCACTCAGAGAGATTTAGCGCTTGCATACTCACCAGGGGTTGCTGAACCTTGTAATGAGATAGCTAAAGAAATAGATAATGTTTATAAATATACCAATAAAGGTAATCTAGTTGCTGTTATTTCAAATGGAACTGCTGTTTTGGGATTGGGAGATATTGGTCCAGAAGCATCAAAGCCTGTTATGGAAGGAAAAGGACTGCTATTTAAGATTTTTGCAGATATTGATGTGTTTGATATTGAAATTGATTCTAAAGATACCGAATCGTTTATTGCTACTGTTAAAGCAATTTCTCCAACTTTTGGTGGTATTAATCTTGAAGACATTAAAGCACCTGAAGCTTTTGAAATTGAAAAGCGTCTAAAAGAGGAGTTAGATATACCTGTAATGCATGATGATCAGCATGGGACAGCAATTATTTCTTGCGCAGCACTGCTTAATGCTTTAGAGTTAGCAAATAAAGAAATGGGTGAGGTTAAAATTGTTATTTCAGGCGCTGGAGCTGCTGCAATTTCATGCACTAGACTCTATGAAGCTTTTGGAGCTAAAAGAAAAAATATTGTCATGACTGATAGCAAAGGAGTTATTAGAAATGATAGAAAAAACTTAAGTAAAGAAAAATCTGAATTCTCAACTGATCGTGACATAAACACTCTTGAAGAAGCTTTTTTAGGTGCAGATGTTTTTATCGGACTTTCGCAAGGAAATATAGTAAGTGAAAATATGTTAAAATCTATGGGATCTAATCCAATAGTATTTGCAATGGCTAATCCTGATCCTGAGATTAAATATAAAACAGCATGTTCAGTTCGAGATGACATAATAATGGCCACAGGTAGATCTGATAATCCAAATCAAGTAAATAATGTTTTAGGCTTTCCATTTATCTTCAGAGGGGCATTAGATGTTAGAGCGACAAAAATTAATGAAGCTATGAAAATGGCTGCTGTAAAGGCTTTAGCTGACTTAGCTAAAGAGCCAGTTCCAGAACAAGTAAACATAGCCTATGACGAAACGCGCTTATCTTTTGGAAAGGAATATATTATTCCAAAACCTTTCGACCCTAGGTTAATTGTCGAAATCCCTCCTGCAGTTGCCAAAGCTGCAATTGATTCAGGAGTTGCTAAAGAACCGATCTTAGATTGGGAAAAATATAAAGAAAAATTAGCTTTAAGGCTAGATAATGATCAAAAACTAGTTCGTTTAATTCATAATACTGCAAAACGAAATCCAAAAAAATTAATTTTTGCCGAAGCTGATCATCTAGATGTTTTAAAAGCAGCTCAAATAGTTTATGATGAGGGAGTTGCTATTCCAATTCTTCTTGGTCATGAGCCAGTAATTAGAGACTTAATGTCTACAATAGAATTTGATGCAGATGTAAAAATTATTGATCCAAAATCAAGTACTCAGGAAAAATCAAGAAAAAAATATGCTGAAATTTTCTGGATTGAACAGAAAAGAAATGGTAAAACACTATATGACTCTGAAAGGTTGATGAGAGAAAGAAATTATTTTGGAGCAATGATGGTTAAAAATGAGGATGCAGATGCAATGTTATCTGGCTATTCTCGAAATTATCCTGCCGTAATCAAACCAATTTTAGAATCTATCGGTCCAGCTAAGGGAGTTAAGAGGGTAGCAGCAACAAACCTAATGCTTACTCAACGAGGACCAATTTTCCTGTCTGATACTTCTATAAATATAAACCCCACCGCAAAAGAATTAGCTAAAATAGCTCAAATGACAGCTAAGACTGCAAAAATGTTTGGATTACAACCGGTTCTAGCTATGCTTTCATATTCAAACTATGGCTCTTCTGAATTTGAAGAAGCCAAAAAAATAACTGATGCTGTTAAATATTTACATAGATATTATCCAGATATTGATGTCGATGGTCCAATTCAATCTGACTTTGCCTTGAATAAAGAAATGTTAAAAAGTAGATTTCCTTTTTCTAGACTATCAAAAAAAAATGTAAACACTTTGATCTTTCCTAATCTTGACTCTGCTAATATTACATATAAGCTAATGAAAGAGTTAAATGGCACATTATCAATTGGACCAATTTTAATGGGGCTTAATGCTCCCATACATATACTTCAGTTAGGTGCTTCAGTTCAAGAAATTGTTAATATGGCAGCTTTAGCAGTCGTTGATGCTCAACAAAAAAGAAAATAATGATAACTCAACTCAAAGGTCTTTTAGTAGAAAAACACCCCACCCACTTAGTAATTGACTGTCAGGGTGTGGGATATCAAGTAAACATATCTCTGCATACCTATGGTCAACTAAAAAAACAAGACAATATTAAAATATACACGCATCTTCAAATACGTGAAGATGCGCATATTTTATATGGTTTTATTACAGAGTTAGAGCGTGCAATCTTTAGACTATTAATTAGTGTTTCAGGAATAGGAACAAGTATTGCTAGAACCATGCTTTCATCATTAACTCCTGAGGAGGTTCAAAATGCAATTGTAAGTGAGGATTTGAATAGAATAAAAAGCGTAAAAGGAATTGGATTAAAAACAGCTCAGCGTTTAATTATTGAACTTAAAGATAAGGTTAAGAATCTTTATGGGATTGAACAAATTCATACAAATTCAAACAATACAACCAAAGAAGAAACGTTATCAGCTTTAGAGGTGCTTGGATATAACAGAAGGGTCTCTGAAAAAGTAATTGATAACCTACTTCAAAGTGATCCTGAAAGTTCAGTTGAAACTCTAATAAAGTTAGCTTTGAATAAACTTTAAAGCACGTTTGACTAATCGTCTATTTTTTGTTTTTTTTAAAACATTATTCCTAATAATTCTTACTTTTTTTGGGCTTAACTCCTATTCCCAAAATAGTATTGATCAAGACTCGATAAATAAAATTAAAATTTCATTCCCAGAGTCACCTATAATTGATAAAACCTATAATTATGATCCCATTACAAACATGTATTATTTGTCAAAATCAATAGGTGGTTATCCGATTAACACCCCATTAGTACTTAGTCCATATGAATATGAAGATTGGATTTTAAAACAGGATATAAAAACTTATTTTAAGCAAAAAACTCAAACTCTTGACGGAGTTTCTTCAGGACTCGAAGAAGCTCAGAAAAATTTATTACCAGAACTTTATATAAATAACAAATATTTTCAGAGCATATTTGGTAGTGATATTATAGATATTAACCCTCAAGGATCAATAGGTATTGACCTTGGAGTTAGATATCAAAAAAATGATAATCCATCAGCATCTCCTCGAAATAGAAGTAGCTTTAGTTTTGATTTTGATCAAAGAATCACTTTGAGTCTAATAGGTAAAATCGGGGATAGACTTCAATTAACTGCAAATTATGATACGGAATCTACATTTGATTTTCAAAACTTAATTAAAGTTCAGTTTAATCCTCCAAAAGCTCGTGAAGCATTTAGTTTTTACAATAATATTAATCCAAAATCATCAAATTCTTTTGCCGAAAAATTTTCTGATTTAGAAAATAAAATAGGTGATGCAGAAATACAATTAAAAGATGCGAAAACAAAAATAGAACAACTTAGAACTAGAGGGTCTAAATATACAGACAATCCGTCTGCTTTGGGTAATGATGTTGCTGACTATTTAGATGGAAAAGTTACTGAGGATGGAATACTACAAAACATAGATATTGGAAACATCAGCATGCCTCTTAATAGTAATTTGATTCAGGGAGCCCAAAGTCTGTTTGGAGTTAGAACTGATTTAAAATTTGGTAAAACAAGATTAACTGCAGTTTTTTCAGAACAAAGGTCTCAATCGCAGCAAATAGTATCTCAGGGAGGAGGATCACTTCAACAATTTGAAGTTTTTGCTTTAGATTATGAAGAAGATAGACACTATTTTTTAAGTCAATTTTTCAGAGATCAATATGATACAGCTCTCAAAACATATCCATATATTAATTCAAATATCCAGATTAACAGAGTAGAGGTATGGGTCACAAATAGAGGTTCTCAAACACAAAATATCAGAAATATTGTAGCACTTCAGGATCTTGGGGAAAAAAAAATAGAAAATACCAGTCTGGGTTCAGAAATTACTAATTTTTTTATTGATACAACATCTGAATTTTCCCCAGATAATAGTGCTAATAATTTAGATCCTAGTTTGATTAATAATGGTGGAATTCTAACTCAAAATATTCGAGATATTTCTTCTGTTCAATTAGGTTTTGGATTAGAAAATCAGAAGTTTAAAGAAGGTATTGATTATGCAGTTCTTGAAAGCGCAAGAAAATTAAATAAAAACGAATACACCCTAAATCAAAGGCTGGGTTATATTTCTTTAAATCAGCGTTTAAGTAATGATGAAGTATTATCCGTCTCTTTTCAGTATACACTTAATGGGAAGGTTTTCCAGGTAGGAGAATTTGCAAATGGAAGTATTCCAGGAACTACTTTGTCTACCTCTGAATCTTCTGCTTTAGAATTAAATAACAATAGTTTAATAACAAAACTTTTAAAAAGCAACCTGACAGACGTAACCGAACCAGTATGGAATCTAATGATGAAAAACATATACAGTACCGGAGCATTTAACTTGTCAGAAAAAGATTTTAAGCTGAATATTTTATATACGGATCCCTCACCGATAAACTATATAACCCCTGTAGATGAAGATATATGGCCTAAAAAATTGGAAAATCAGGTTTTGTTAAAAACCTTTGAGCTTGATAAGCTTAATTTATACCAAGATCCAGTTCCTGAAGGAGATGGCTTTTTTGACTACATTCCAGGAATTACGATTGATCCTCAATCAGGTAGAATAATTTTTCCACAAATAGAGCCTTTTGGATCTTATTTGTTTAATATTTTGAGTTCTAATAGTGGTATTGAAAACTATAATCAACAAAACACTTACAATAATAATCAAAAAAAATATGTGTTCAAGGAAATGTATTCATTAACCAAGGCTGCTGCATTTGAAGTATCAGAAAAAAATAAATTTCAATTAAAGGGAAGGTATTCATCAGCTAGTAGTGATGGAATTTCGGTTGGTGCGTTTAATATTCCAAGAGGCTCTGTTCAGGTAACTGCAGGAGGAAGACTATTGCAAGAAGGAATTGATTACACTGTTAATTATGATATTGGAAGAGTTAAAATACTTGACCCTGGATTAAAAGCATCAAATATTCCAATTTCTATTTCTTTAGAAAATAATTCATTTTTTAATCAACAAAATAAAAGATTTGCAGGAATAAATATAGAGCATCAAATTAATGAAAAAGTAGTAGTAGGAGGAACATTCTTAAATCTTAATGAAACTCCTTTAACTCAAAAAGCAAATTATGGGACAGAACCTGTAAATAATACAATGATTGGTTTTAATACTAATTTTTCAACTGAACTACCTTTTTTATCAAGATTAATAAATAAAATACCTTCTCTACAGACTGACATTCCATCAACTTTATCTTTCAGAGGAGAAGTAGCTTCATTGATTTCAGGAAACCCGAGAAACACTAACCTAGATGGCGAAGCTAATGTTTATATAGATGACTTTGAAGGAGCTCAAACCAATATAGATATTAAAGGTTTTACTTCATGGAAATTAGGAAGTGTACCCTTCAAAAACTTTAAAGGATCAGGTTTGTCAAATAATGATATTAAATCAGGGTATGGAAGAGCAAAACTAGCCTGGTATTCAATTGATCCAATTTTTTATACAAATAGTAGGCCACAAGGGATTAATAACAATGATATTTCTAATAATAAAACTAGAAGAATCTTTATTAATGAAATCTTTCCTGAGCAAGACTTAGTTCAAGGTTCTTCAACAATTCAACAGACCTTTGATTTAGCATTTTATCCTGATGAAAAAGGACCATATAATAATTCTAATGATGGAATTTTTCAATCTAATTTATCTGAGAATTGGGCAAGTATAATTCGACCAATTAGCTCTACTAATTTTGAGCAATCAAATGTAGAATTCATAGAATTTTGGCTATTAGACACTTTTTCAGATACAGATGAAGTTAAGGATGACCTTGGAGAACTTATTTTTCATTTAGGAAACATATCTGAAGATATATTAAAAGATGGAAGAAAGCAATATGAAAACGGCTTGCCAGGTTCTGGAGAAGAAAATTTAACTCAAAATACTTCATGGGGAAAGGTGCCTTCAACTCAATCACTTTTATATGCATTTAACACTATTGAGCAAGACAGGAATCTTCAAGATCTGGGTCTAGATGGTCTTTCTGACTTAGAAGAAAAAAATATATATACAAATGGTCCTGAAAATGACCCTGCCGGCGATAATTATAAATATTTTGTTTCCGCGGAAGGAGATATCTTAAATAGATACAAAAATTATAATGGTACTCAAGGTAACTCTCCAATTGCATTTTCTAATACAGAGAGAGGAAATACTACTCAACCAGATATTGAAGATATTAATCAAGATCAAAGTATGAACACAATTGATAGCTATTTTGAATATAAAATACCAATTTCAAGATCGATGACAGTTGGTAACCACCCTTTTATTGCAGATGTTCGTGAAAACGTGAAAATAGATCTACCTAATGGAGACAATATAATAACACGATGGATTCAATTTAAGGTGCCAGTAAAAAAGTCATACTATGAGTCATCTAATTTTTCCAATTATTTTGAGTCTATAAATAATATTCAAGATTTAAGGTCAATACGGTTTATGAGGATGGTTTTAAGAGGCTTTGATAAACCAACAGTTTTTCGATTTGGAACTCTGGATTTAGTCAGAGGAGACTGGAGAAGATATAATAGAGGGCTTAATGAAGACTTGGTTGATAATAAGAATACAACAGTAGACATTAGTACAGTGAATATTTTAGAAAATGAAAATAGAACTCCAATAAATTATATTTTACCCCCAACTATTCAGCGTGAACAAATAAATAATAATAACACGATTGTTAGACAAAATGAACAATCTCTATCCTTTAGAGTTTGTGATCTTCAGCCGATGGATTCAAAAGGGATTTTTAAAAATGTTGAAATTGACATGAGACAATACAAAAAAATTAAAATGTTTCTTCATGCAGAATCAATACCTGGAAAAATTCCATTACCTGGAGAAGGTTCTGCCGAAGCTTTTGATGAAAGATTAGTTGCGTTTATTAGAATAGGGAGTGACTATAAAGATAATTTCTATCAAATCGAAATTCCACTGAAGCCTTCAGAATATGAATCAAATACCTCAAATAATTTAAGTGCTGAAGAGGTTTGGATACCAGATCAAAACTCTATTGAGATCTCTCTTGATTTATTAGCAAAATTAAAAGCCAAATCTTTACAAAGAGTAAGTGCTGGTGGTGCTTCATATTTTGATGAGGAATTAAACTTAATTGATGAGTTTGCTTCTATCAGTAATTTGCCTGGATCCAAGAAATATAAATTTGCAATAAAAGGTAATCCGTCTTTAGGAAATATAAGAAGTTTGATGATTGGTGTAAAAAACCCATCAACTAATTTAGGACAAACTCTTTGTGGAGAAGTTTGGTTTAATGAACTAAGAATTGCAGGTATTGACTCTCAAGGAGGTTGGGCTGCAATTGGATCAGTAGACGCTAATATTGCTGATCTTGCATCTATTTCAGCTACTGGTCGATTTTCAACAGTAGGTTTTGGAACTATAGATCAGTCTCCAAACCAGAGTAATAGAGAGGCAGTTTCCCAGTATGATTTAATTTCTGAAGTAAATATGGGTAAATTATTACCTAAAAAATGGGGTATACAATTACCTGTTAATTTTGGACTGGGTGAAACCACTATTACTCCTGAATATGATCCTTTTTATCAGGATATTTTATTAAAAGACAGACTAGATACTTCAACAAGAAACTCACAAAAAGACTCTATAGAAAGTCAAGCTATTGACTATACTAAAAGAAAAAGTATAAGCTTAATTGGAGTGAGAAAGTTAAGTTCTGGTAAAAGTAAAAACAAAATTTACAGTCCTGAAAACTTTGACTTTTCATATGCTTATAATGAAATACAACATCATGATTATGAGATTGAAAACCAAAAAAATGCTGATTTACTTCTATCAGCTAATTATGGATACTCATTTAATAGTTTAGAAGTAAAACCTTTTTCTAAAATTAAAATATTTAGCAAAAAAAAATATTGGCAGTGGCTAAAAGAATTTAATTTTAATCCATTACCAAATAATATTGCGATTACTTCAAGGATTAATAGAAGTTATAGGACACAAAGGTTTAGAGAGGTTTATAACGAAAATATAGATGCAAGTAAACAACTATCACTTCCTGACCTTCAGCAACGTAATTTTTTATTTGATTGGAATTATAAAATTAATCATAACCTAAGTAAATCATTAAGATTAAGTTTTACGGCAACAAATAATAGAATTATTAGAGATGTAGACACGAAAATAGGTGATGGGTTTAAAAATTCAAATCCAATATATAATAACATTTGGAGTCTTGGAGAGACAAACAGTCATGCGCAGTCATTATCTCTAAACTATAAGCTACCGTTTAGATATATACCTTTTTTAAGTTTTATTGACGGAAACTATAATTATACAGGAGATTTTAATTGGCAAAGAGGTTCTCAGGCTTTAGCAAATGTAGAGTCTGAAAAAGGAGATAGATTAGGAAGTGTTAATACAATTCAAAACGCAAATACTAAAACTTTATCTGGAGCAATTTCGTTTCAAAAACTATATTCAGTTTTAAAGTTAACCGAACAAAATAAATTTAGACCAATAACTAATAAAAATAAAAAGTCAAAAAATACAAAACCAAAAACTTTAAATAACAATACTAAAAAAAAGATTAAATCAGTAGTTGATGTTTTAAACACTTTAAAGCGAATACAATTTAATTATTCAGAAAACAATGGAACAGTTTTACCAGGTTATATTCCTTCAACTGGATTTGTTGGAACAATTCAGCCGTCTGTAGGCTTCACCTTTGGAGATCAGGCTGATATTAGATATGAGGTTGCTAGAAATGGCTGGTTAACTAGTTTTCCCAATTTTAATCAATCATTTACTCAAGTTCATAACAACAGTTTAAATATTACTGCTCAGTGGTCTCCATTTAAAGATTTAGTAGTTGATTTTAATTTGGAAAATAATTATTCAGAAAATAGCTCTGAAAACTATAGAGTTGAAGACTTAGAGTATATTTCTTTAAATCCCAATTTTTATGGAAATTTTGGAACATCAACAGTGCTCTTAAATACTGCTTTTAAATCTTATAGTGGAGAGCTTAACCCTATTTTTGAAAATTTCAGAAATAATAGAATTAAAATCGCGAATCGTCTAGCCTCTGAATCAGGAATTCCCAATCAAGGAAACGACGAAGAAGGTTTTCCGATCGGTTTTGGGAAAAATAATCAGCTAGTTTTAATTGGAGCTTTTATTTCTGCATATTCAGGTTTGTCTCCTGATAATGTTGAAATTGATCCTTTAAGTAAAAGCTCCTTACCTAATTGGAATATAAAGTTCACAGGACTTAATAATCTCAAATCATTTAAAAAGATTTTTCAAAGATTCACTCTTTCCCATGCCTACAGAGCTAGTTATACTATTAATAACTTTCAAGCAAATTTAGATTTTGACTCAAATTCAACAGGAAAAATTGATGGGGCTGGAAATTTTATCAACAGTAAAGTTTATTCAAATATAAATCTAGTCGAACAGTTTAATCCATTAATAAGATTAGATATTGAATTAAAGAACTCGTTCAAATTACTTGCTGAGTTTAAAAAAGACAGGGCCTTATCTTTAAGTTTAGACAATAATCTTCTTACTGAATCATTTGGAAATGAATATATTATTGGATTTGGATATAGATTTAAAAATATTAGAATGAATACAAGAATAGGTGGTAGACGTTCTACTTTAAAAGGAGATTTAAATATTAAAGCTGATATTTCTTATAGAAAAAACCAAACTGTTCTCAGAAATCTTGAATACGATAATAATCAGGTTACTGCAGGACAAACACAACTTTCAATAAAATTTAGTTCTGATTATTCAATTTCTCAAAACTTTACAGCTCTTCTTTTTTATGATCATAATTTCTCTGAATTTGCAATTTCAACTGCCTTTCCTCAGACAACAATTAGGTCTGGAATAACAATAAGATACAATTTTGGCAATTAAAATTTAAATAATAATTGTAAAATATTACATTTGTTTTTTTAAAACGAAGCAATGAATATCCCTAAAAATTTAAAATACACAAAAGATCATGAGTGGGTCTTAATAGATGGAGACCAGGTAACAGTCGGTATTACTGATTTCGCTCAAAGTGAACTTGGAGATATAGTTTATGTTGAAGTAGACACAACAGGTGAAGATTTAGATAACGAATCTGTTTTTGGCACTGTAGAAGCCGTTAAAACAGTTTCAGATCTTTTTATGCCAGTTTCAGGAACAATAGAGTTTTTTAATGAAGAGCTTGAAGCAACTCCTGAGCTGGTAAATGATGATCCATATGGAGCTGGTTGGATGATAAAAATTAAATTAAAAAATATAAAAGAAATTGACTCCTTACTTGACTCAGACGGGTACGAGAAGTTGTTAAATGGAAATTAAACACTCTTTAAAAATTATTTTGTTTGAACATTGATAAATTTAATGAGGTTTTTTTTACAATTTTTTTTAGATTAGCAACTTCAAACTACTAAGTATGCAACCAAAAAAGAATCCTAACGCTGATCATTCAAAAAACAGCTCACTTTATTTCGTTATAGGCTTAGCAGTTATCCTGTTTGTTACTTGGCGTGCAATTGAATGGAAGACTTATGCTACAGTATATGGCTACGAGGCATTAAATGTTGATGAAGATGACGATGAAGACGTTCCAATTACTGAGCAAATCAAAACTCCACCGCCACCTCCACCGCCACCTCCAGCTCCCGAAGTTATTGAAGTTGTCGAGGATGAAGAAGAAGTTGAAGAGACTGTGATAGAGTCAACAGAAACTGATCAAGAAGACATTGTTGAAATAGAAGAGGTGGAAATTGAAGAAGAATATGATGACGTAGATGTTCCTTTTGCTGTTATCGAAGATGTTCCAATTTATCCTGGGTGTGAACGTGTAAAAAAGTCAGAAAGAAGAAAATGTTTCCAAGAACAAATCAATAAACATATCAGAAAAAACTTTAGATATCCAGATATTGCTCAAGAAATGGGTATTCAAGGAAGAGTATATGTGAGTTTTATTATTAATAAAGATGGAACTATTGGAAATATTAGAGAACGTGGTCCTGACAAAAATTTAGAAAAAGAAGCTCATAGAATAGTAAGTAAGCTTCCTAGAATGACTCCAGGTAAACAAAGAGGGAGAGCTGTTAGGGTTCCCTTTTCTATTCCAATTACATTTAAATTAAACTAAATATAAAACCCCAGCTTATAAGGCTGGGGTTTTTATTTAAAAGAGATATTATTATAGGTACTTTATATTACATGAATTATATTTGTGAGAAATTTTTACTAAACAGTAAAATATAATTTTCAGGCTTGAAACTCACCCTTAACGATTTTTTTCAATTAACAAAAATTAGACTTGCTTTAAGTGTTGTTTTTTCATCCTTAGCAGGATATTTTTTGGCAGCAGAATCGATTAGTATAAGATCTATTCTTTTACTTTTTGTTGGAGGATACGCCATGGTTGGTGCTTCCAATACTTTTAACCAATTAATTGAAAGAGAGAGAGACAGTCTAATGAATAGAACTTCAGATAGACCGCTACCAGGAAAAAGGATGACTCCATCTCAAGTTTTATTTATTGGAATATTTTTATCTATGCTAGGGATAGGAACCTTATATCTTATAAATCTTAAAACAGCTATAATTGGAGCAATATCAATATGTCTTTATGTTTTTACTTATACCCCTTTAAAAATAAAAACACCTTTGTCTGTTTTTGTTGGAGCAATTCCTGGAGCAATCCCCTATATGTTGGGCTGGGTAGCCTACACTAATAGTTTTGGTATTGAGCCTGGAATCCTATTTTTATTTCAATTTTTTTGGCAATTTCCTCACTTTTGGGCTCTTGCATGGATGTTTGATAAAGACTACAAAAAAGCTGGATTTAAAATGTTACCATCAGGAAAAACAGATAACGCTAGTGCGTTTCAAGTAGTTTTCTATTCTTTTTGGACAGTAGCCATATCTTTATTGCCCTTGACCAAATATACAGGCACACTAAACTTGTCTGCTTTTGGAGGAGTTCTAGTTCTTACTTGTGGATTAGGTTTACTATTTTTTGCTTTTAGATTAATGAAAGAACGAACAAATAAATCAGCAAAACATCTAATGTATTCGAGTATCGTGTATTTAACATCAATACAGATTATTTATGTTTTAGATAAATTTTAATAAAAAACAATGATATCAGAAAAAATAAATATTAAAGCTAAAAAGATGATGCTTCTTATCGGGATGGTAAGTATGACTATGACTTTTGCAGGACTAACCAGTGCATATGTAGTAAGTTCATCGAGATCTGATTGGCTCACTTCTTTTGAAATGCCTCTTGCATTTACAATTAGTACTTTCATTATAATACTAAGTAGTATAACCTTTGGTTTTGCTAAATATTTTAACTCAATTGATTCACTAAAAAAATCAATAGTATTTATCATATTTACGATACTACTAGCTTTTACTTTTATTTATTACCAATTTGAAGGTTTTGGTCAAATTATAAATTCAGGATATTATTTTACTGGAGCCCAAAGTTCAATTACAACTTCATTTTTATATGTTTTGGTGATGTTGCATATGGTACATTTATTTGCTGGAATAGTAGTTTTATTTTTTGTATTATTTAACCTGATTAAAGGCAAATATTCTGGCACAAACAAACTAGGTATAGAACTTGGAGTTGTTTTTTGGCATTTTCTAGATTTTCTTTGGTGTTATTTGTATTTATTTGTGGTTTTGTATAAATAGAATTAATAAATTTGTTGAAAATTAATTTTTAAATTTTTTATGGAATTAACATCTAACGAACATTCTGAAGACGAGTCACTTTGGGAAGGAGATAAACAACCTTTTAAAGTGACATATGGAAAAATGATGATGTGGTTTTTTATAGTCTCTGATGCACTAACCTTTTCTGGATTTCTAGTTGCATACTCTTTTTCTCGTTTTAAAAATATTGATTCTTGGCCAATTGCAGATCAAGTATTTAATCACTTTCCTTTTCTTCACGGAGTAGACGCTCCAATGTATTATGTTGCATTAATGACATTCATATTAATTTTTTCTTCTGTCACGATGGTACTTGCAGTAGATGCTGGACATCACATGAAACAGTCTAAAGTTGCTTTTTACATGTTTTTAACAATAATTGGTGGTGCAGTTTTTGTTGGATCTCAAGCATGGGAATGGAAAAACTTTATTAAAGGAGAGTACGGTGCTTTAGAAACAAAAGGTGGCCAAATTTTACAATTTATAAATACAGATAATAAAAGAGTTTCAATAGAAGATTTTGCACTTGAACTCCCCACTGAACGTTCAACTCACAAGAGTAGTAATGGTTTATGGTTTAGATATGAGCCATCTATACCAGAGATAACAGTTTCTGAGGTTAGAGCTGGATTTGAAAACAATGAAGAATTATTAATTAGGACAGAAAAACTTACTTCTTTAGGTCAGAAAATTATTCTAACTAGAGAAGAATCTTTAGCCAAAATAGAAAGTGCAACTCAAGTTGTTCAAGGAGCAAACCTCATACATAATGAATATGGAAATCGCCTTTTTGCAGACTTTTTCTTTTTTATAACTGGATTTCATGGTTTTCATGTTTTTTCTGGAGTAGTCATTAATGTTATCATTTTTTTTAATGTATTAATGGGTACATATGAAAAAAGAGGGCACTATGAAATGGTTGAAAAAGTAGGTCTTTATTGGCATTTTGTTGATTTGGTATGGGTTTTTGTATTCACTTTTTTCTATCTCGTTTAAAAAATATATATGGCAGACGACACACATAAATTAGCGATTTTTAGAGGCTATTTGAAGTTTAAATCAAATACACAAAAAATATGGGGAGTATTGATATTTTTATCAATAGTAACGACTGTTGAAGTTGTTTTAGGGATTGTAAAACCTCAAATTTTAATGACACCATTTATAAGAATTAAATTACTTAATTGGATTTTTATCATTTTAACACTAGTCAAAGCATATTATATTGCTTGGGATTTTATGCATGTAAGAGATGAAAAATCTGGATTAAAAAATGCTATTGTTCTTCCGCTAATTATTTTAATTCCATATCTAATATTTATAATATTACTTGAAGGAGACTATATTTTCAACATAATGCAGGATGGTTTTGTTAGTTGGAACTTCTAATTAGGCTTCATAATTATAATATTTATAGCTAAATGAAAAAAGAAACTCAAAAATTTATTGTTCTAGGAATCCTATTTATATTCCCAATAGTGATTTATTTATTTTTTGCTTCTGGAAAAAATAACTTTGCAAAACTTCCGATTCTTACGACTGGTGTAATGGATCTAAGTTCTTTCGTTCACCTAAGAGACGATGATGTACTTTTAAATAATCATATTACTGTTTTGTGTTATTGGGGTTCAGATTTGAATTTAAAAAAAGGTGATGCTTTTAACTTAAATCAAAAAATATATAAAAGGTTTTATCAATTTAAAGATTTTCAATTTGTTGCTTTAATCACTAATGACCAAGAAGATCAGGTAGGTTTTTTAGAAGAAGAATTATCCAAAGGGGCCGGTACTGACCTAATTAATTGGAAGTTTATGAAAGGTTCATCAAAAGATATTGAAAAGCATTTTAAAAGCTTAAAAACAACACTTAATTTAGACGCTAAGTATAGTACTCCTTACGTTTTTATAATTGATAAAAACAGTGATTTAAGAGGGCGAGATGATGATGAAGATACTGGAACGCTGTTTGGTTATAACGCCGAATCAGTAGCTGAAATAAATAATAAAATGGAAGATGATATTAAGGTTATTTTAGCAGAATATCGATTAGCACTAAAAAAGTACTCTGTTAGATAGATTATCATGAAAAAATATTACTTATTAATTCTATCTTTTATTTTGATTGTAATTGCTGTAAGACTATTTCCAGTAATTATCGACAGAGTTAAAAGTTCTAAAATTATTGAAAACAACAGATCCACTGATCCAGATCCATTAACTTATATTTCCATTAACGGAGAAGCAAAAAAAGTTCCATCATTTCTAATGACAAATCAAGATAATTTGATCATTAGCAATGAAGATTTTAATAATAAAGTATATGTGGTTGAGTTTTTTTTTACCACATGTCCCAGTATTTGTCCTATCATGAATAAAAATATGAAACGACTAGAAAACAGATTTGGAGATAGAGCGGATTTTGGTATAGCTTCTTTTACCATTGATCCAGATCATGACACTCCAAAAGTTTTAAAACAGTATGCTGAACTGTATGATGTTTTTTCTAAAAATTGGCATTTTTTAACCTCAGATAAGAAGTCTGTTTTTGAATTATCTAATAAAGGCTTTAATATTTTTTCATCCATTAATCCAGAAGTTGCTGGAGGTTTTGAGCATCAGGGATATTTTGCCTTAATAGACAAAAAGGGATACATTAGATCTAGATTAGATTCATATGGAAATCCAATTG
>Ga0308010_1000222_pt1 | contig 46962 bp, 37 predicted proteins | sample Neamet129_FD_202368 | JGI IMG/M metagenome (GOLD analysis project Ga0308010, IMG submission 202368) | Marine microbial communities from water near the shore, Antarctic Ocean - #129 | ecosystem: Environmental > Aquatic > Marine > Unclassified | place: Southern Ocean | collected 2014-07-24 | reverse complement strand
ATCGGCATGGTAAAAACAACGCACGGTATGGGTTTGTGTGGCCGCAAGCAATTGTGGTGTGCTTTGGCTGCAATTTTCTTGCGCGTGCAGGCAACGGGCCGCAAACCGGCAACCAGGTTTGGGATTCACCAGCGATGGAACACGCCCTTCAAGCGCATACAAAGCTTGCCCACGCTGGGCTTGACTGGGCAAGGACTTCACCAGTGCATGCGCATAAGGGTGGCGTGGTGCAGCAAAAAACTCTGCGGTGCTGGCTTTCTCAACCAGTTGGCCAGCGTACATCAGCCCCACCGTGTCTGCCATTTGCTTCACAATCGCCAGGTCATGCGTAATCAGCAGCATGGCCATGCCCTGCTCGCGCTGCAGGGTTTTCAATAAATCAAGTACTTGCGCCTGAATGGACACATCCAGTGCGGTGGTGGGTTCGTCCGCAATCAGCAAGTCAGGCTTGACACTCAAGGCCATGGCGATCATGACACGCTGTTTTTGGCCGCCCGACATTTCAAAGGGATACTGCTGCAATCGCTTTTTGGGCTCGGGAATGCCCACGCGGCCCAGCCACTCTTCGGCCTCTTTCAATGCTTGTGCCTTGTTGACCCCAGTGTGCAAACAAATAATTTCGGTCAACTGGTCGCCCACGGTCATCACCGGGTTCAAGCTTGTGCCCGGTTCCTGAAAAATCATGGCAATACGTTTGCCACGCAGGGTGCGCATGGCGGTTTCACTGATACGCAACACATCGGTGCCAGCTTGACTGGCCTCGCTTAATTTCACCTGCCCTGCAACAATTGCGCCGCTGTCGGGTAACAGGCGAGCTATGCTGAGTGCGGTCATTGACTTGCCACAACCTGATTCACCCACCAGGGCGAAAGTTTGGCCTTTTTCAATGGCCAGTGAAATGTCGTCGAGTGCATGTACCCAACCGGCCTCGCTGGCCAATCGGGTAGTCAGTCCATGGATGTCGAGCAAACTCATACGCTTACACCCTTACCAAAGATTGTTTCAACTGGCGCGCGCGCGGATCGAACGCATCGCGTACGGCGTCGGCAAACAGGTTGGCCGACAGCACCAACAACAGCATGAATACGAAGGCGGCCACCAAGCTCCACCACACAACAGGTTCCCGGCTTAGCTCCAGCCTTGCCGCATTGATCATGGTGCCGTAACTGAAGGTGCTGGGGTCTACGCCCACACCCACATAACTCAGCACTGCCTCGGCCAGTACCAGGCCAGAAAAATCCATCACCATGGCAATCAAAATCAGGTGCATCAAATTGGGCAACAAATGCGAGAACAGAATTTTCACGCTGGATACGCCACTGGCCCGGGCAGCAAGAATGTAATCTTGCTCACGCATTTTCAACACTTCGCCGCGAATTAACCTGGCCAATCCAGTCCAGCTGGTGAGCCCCAAAATTGCACACAGGAAAAACAGGCGCAGGTCTGCTTTTTCGATTGATGATGCAAAGGCCTCTGGATTGGCATCCAGGGCCACCTGCAACATCAAGACCGTGGCGGCAATCAACAACACCGATGGAATTGAATTCAGCGTGGTGTAGATGTACTGAATAATGTCATCAACCCAACCGCGGAAATAACCCGCCGCCAACCCCATTGCAATGCCCACCGGCAGTGTAAGCAAGGTGGTCAGCAAACCTATCAGCATGGCGGTGCGCAGCCCTTTCAAGGCAATGTAAAACACGTCTACGCCCACTTTGTCGGTTCCCAGCACGTGGTAGGCCTCGGCCCATTTCCAGACAACGCCACCCACAATACAAAGTACAAATAAAGTCCACACAACTGCTTGGTAGGCGCCACTGCCTGTAAACACGGTGATGCTGTTTTGATGATCCACGGGCACCATGGCCCGGCGGATCACCCACAACGCTGCCAGGAAAAATGCCCACAGCACGGCACCGCCCAAAGCGCCTTGGTAAGCGCGCTTGAGCAGATCTTGCCCCTTCATGCTTTCATCGCTCAAATGCGCGCCGCCAAACTGCAAACGGGCGTAATCACGCACCGGCTTGCCATCGACTTCCATGGTTTCCTTGCTCAGGGAGCGGGTGGCCAAAGGCGCTGAATAAGACTTTTCACGTTCATAGGCCAAAGGACCCAGGGCAACGTCGAGTACGGAAATGATCGGGCTGGCATAACGGCTTTGCTGCTCGGCATTCAGGCGAAGGTGCACACTGTCGAGCAGGGTAATCACCACCGCCAACAACAACACCACCAAACTGGCACTGGCAATTTTCGATTGAAAAACCAAACCCCATGAGGCGCGGGAAAGCGGGTTCTTGATCACGCTTCGGGCATAGGCCAACACGCCAAATACCAGCAGCCAGATCAACACATCGGTAAGCAATAAGGTAGGCATCATGTGGCTGGCGCTCCTTATGCCAAACGAACCCGAGGGTCCGCGATGGTGTAAGCAATGTCAGTCAAAATCAAACCCACCAAATAAAGCACCGAACCAATGAACACCATGGCACGCACAATTGCAAAATCTTGCGACTGAATGGCCTCGATGGTGTAGCTGCCCAAGCCCGGGATACCGAAGAAAGACTCAGAGATTAATGAACCCATGAACAGGAGTGGTATGACTGTGACCGAACCAGTCAGAATTGGAATTAGACCATTGCGCAATACATGGCGACCAAGCACCTGAACTTCAGACAAGCCCTTGGCACGCGCAGTGCGTACATAGTCTTTGTTGATTTCTTCAAGGAAAATGGTGCGGTACCAGCGCGTACCGCCACCCAAACCACTGACCACGCCAATGATGACCGGCAATATCAAAAAGCGCCACGCATCCACGCCCGAGTCGTAACCGGAAATTGGCACCAGCGCCAGCGTTTTGGAAAACAGGTACTGCCCGCCAATGATGTAAAACAAACCTGAAATGGACATGGCCAGCACGCACAACACCACACCAGTCAAATCAAGGTAGGTGCCACGGAAAAATGTCAGCAGCAGTGACAGCACAATGTTCAGGAACAGACCCAGCACAAACACGGGAACAGCCAAAGCCAGGCTGGGCCCTGCACGCTTTACGATTTCATTGGCGATGTTGCGACCATCGTCGGAACTGCCAAATTCACCCACGAACATGGGCACCGACTTTTGAAAGAAAATCGTTTCAGTGAGTTTGTCAGAGCCTGGCGCTTCGCTGTTGATCAGCAAAGGCAAATCGTATCCTTTTTCACGTTTCCATTGATCCACCGACTCTTGCGCAACCCGCTTGCCGCCAAGGGCCAAACGGGCCATGTCGTCGGGGCTGTTCACCTGAAAAAACAAAACGAAAGTGATCAGGTTCACACCCAACAATACCAACAAGCCGTACAGCACACGGCGTAGCAGATAATTGCCCATCAGCGCTTGCCCCCTGTGCTGCTTGCCACGGTGACGGCCAAATCTTCGCGAATACCCATGGCCTGCTCACGGCGCTTCCATGCGGCCCAAGCGGGCCATATGAACAGGGCCAGTGCTAACAACAACACCGGGATTGGCCACCACTCTGGCTGGTTCCATTCCTTTCGGGCGGCATCGCGTTTGGCAGTGTCAATTGTTTTGTATTTGATGCTGTTGCGGGCCAGGTCGTTGGGTTTCACGTTGCCATACCATTCGTGAATCAAGCCAAACTGTTGGGGCACAAAGGCAAACAACCAAGGCACATCGTCTTGAACCAGGTCGGTCATCTGCGAAATGATCGCGGCACGCTCTTCATTGTTGGGCATGGTTTTCATGCGCTCAAACATGGCGTCGTACTGGGCATTCGAGTAATTGGAGGCATTCTCACCTGAAGTTTTGGCACGACTGTTGGGGCCATAAAGCAAGAATAAAAAGTTTTCCGGATCGGGGTAATCGGCATTCCAGCCAAGGAAGAAAATTTGTGCATTGCCCTTTCGGATTTTTTCCTGAAATCGATTCCAGTCGGTGGCACGAATATCCAATTGAATGTTCAGCTTGGCGAACTGCTTGCGGTACCAATCGAAGCGGGCTTTGTCACCCGGGCCACCGCCTGTTGTATCGAGCGCCAAGGTTAAAGGTTGCCCTGTTTTTGGGTCAATTCCATTGTCATAACCTGCTTGTTTTAACAAGGCCAAAGCATCTTCAACCGGTTTACGCACTGGCTTGCCATCAACAATGTTGTACACCTGCGTGTTATAGCCTGCCTCACCTTCTTCGAAGCCAAACAAGCCAGGTGGCACTGGTCCGTGTGCGGGTACAGCTCGACCGTTGGTGAAAATTTGCGAGAACTCTTCCCAATCCATGGCAATTGCAATGGCTTGGCGAAGCAATTTGGCACGGCGCGCCTCTTCGGCGGAGCTGCCCGGTCCCACCACGGGATCCAGCCAATTGAAACCCAGATAAAACATGCTGGTGGACAATGATGTTTCCAGACGAATGCCCTTTTCCGCCATGTCCGGGGTTAAAGCTGCATCGCCATCGGCGCTGGCACGAATGGCCTGATCAAAGGTGTCTGCACTGACCCCAGAGGTGTCGTAATAGCCCTGCAGAAACTTGTTCCAGTAAGGAATGCCCTCTTTCTCGCGCGTGAACACCACTCGATCGATAAAGGGCATTGTTTTGCCGGCATCGGCCAACAGGCCTTTGGCCTTGTCGCCGGGCTCACCCTCTGATGGATACGGCTCACCGCGGTGGTTCGGGTTGCTCGACAACACCATGCGGGAATTCGGATCATTTTCAGTCAACATGTAAGCACCCGTGCCCACAGGCCACCAATCCAGCACCAGGTTGTTTTCTATAAAACCTTTTTGACTGTAGAACGCATCAGCTTCCCAGGGAATGGGTGCAAAAAAAGGCATGGCCAGCCAGTAAATAAACTGGGGGTATTTGCCGTTCACGCGAATTTCAAGTGTGTGGTCGTCCAGCGCTTTGGCACCAGGCAAATCAAATTCACGCAGATCAAGCCAGGGCAAGTCAGCTGTGGCAGGCGGAAAGGCACCGCCGGTTTCTTTCTGGATTTTCTCTTTCAGCGCTTTGTCGTGTTCTTGCAGGGTTTTTGACAAGTCCCCCAAGCCTTCCACGTAATCGCCCATGTGCCCCAGAATTGGAGATACGATTCGCGAGCTTGCAAGCCGCTTGATTTCATACACATAGTCGTGCGCCGTTAATTCGCGCGTGCCCTGCTGCTCAAACTGCAAGGGGCTGCTGTATTTGCGGGCTTCTTCGCCGAGCTGGTGGTACAAAAAATTGCCCTGGGCATCTTTCGCAAAAGCCGGGTGCGGTTGATATTGAATGCCAGGCTTTAATTGAATGGTATAAACGCTGGTCCTCACCGCGTTCAGCGGCGCGTCATCGGGCAATTCGTTGCCCGCCTCATCCAGGTAAACCGGTACAGGCATGGCCGCAGCAGCCAAGGGCTCTAGCTGATAGGGCCGTTTCAGGTAGTGGTACTGAAACAGCGGCTCGTAAATTTGGTAAGTGAATTCCGCTTCGTCGGAGGTGTAAGACTGCGCTGGATCCAGATGCTTGGGGCGTGCCGTGAAGGCGGTGTAAAGGGTGTTGAGCTTTTTGTCTTCCGCAGTTTCAACGTAAGGATTGTTGGGCGCCTTGCCACATGCAGCGAGCGACAGGCACAAAGCCACCGCCACTGCGAAACTGCCTGTAATGCGACCGAAAACTGCCAAAAAACCACCCTCGCACTGTTGTTTTTTTAGATGGCTTTATTTAACCACGCCAAACACGCTCCGGACCAGTGTCAGCGTGAATCCAGCCACCTTTTGCGCCCACACGGAAATAGAAACCTACGCCGCCTGCGCGGAAGCCTTCTACCAGTTCGCCCAGCACCCTGGGATGCAGGCCAGGCAAACGGAAATCAACAGCCTGACCTTTCAGATGCAGGGAATTGCGGGCAGCGGGCAAGCCTTTCTCGATTAAACGGGCATTTGTTTTTGGGCTTCTGTAACCCGAAGTAATTTCAACCGGTGCCACAAAGCCATAACGACGCACGAAAGCCTGTGCAGCCCACAGTGTGTCGATAATTTGCGTGTCCATGCGGAAAACTTGATTTGCCTGCACGTCTCGAAGCAAACCACAAATCTGTTCATAGGCGATTGGGTTAAGATGTCCGTCTTTCCAGTAGGTAATGTTCAAGCGCTCGCCCGATTGTGGGCGTACCATTTCAAGGGTGCGTGGTTGAAGCCAGAAAGTCAGATCTACCAAGCCTGGATCGAACAGATCGGGTGGTGGCACCAAGTCTGAACCAGCTGCCAATACTCCCCGATTCAAAAAGGTATCGACTGAGCCAATAACAGCCAAAGTACTTACTGCCTTGATGAATGAACGCCGGTCGAAATTGTGCATTGCCATAGCTTGTAGCCGAAACCTAAGAATTTACTTGAACTTATAATATGAGTTCTTTGAAAAAAAGTCACTAATCCATGTCAACAGATCACCAAAATCAAACAGTTCGCACCCGTTTTGCACCCAGCCCAACAGGCTATTTGCATTTGGGTGGCGCCAGAACCGCCTTGTACAGCTGGGCTTTTGCCCGCCACCACAAGGGACAGTTCATTCTTCGCGTAGAAGACACTGACGTAGAGCGATCCACCCCAGAAGCCGTTCAGGCCATTATGGATGGCATGGCTTGGTTGAATCTGGATTACGACGAAGGCCCGTTTTTTCAAATGCAACGCATGGACCGTTACCGGGCCATGATCGACAAACTGCTTGAAAAAGGCGATGCCTACCTTTGTTACTGTACGCAAGAAGAATTGAATCAAATGCGTGAAAAGCAACGGGAAAATGGTCAACGTATTCGATATGACGGCACATGGCGCCCAGAGGCCGGCAAGGTACTGCCCACGCCACCTGCAGATGTAAAACCCGTGGTGCGTTTCAAGAACCCGCTTAGCGGCGCGGTGACTTGGGACGACCTGGTGAAAGGCCCCATTTCGATCAACAACGAAGAAATGGACGACCTCATTATCGCCCGCCAGGACGGCACACCCACGTACAACTTCTGTGTGGTAGTGGATGACTGGGAGATGAAAATTACCCACGTGATTCGCGGTGATGACCACATCAACAACACGCCGCGCCAAATCAATATCCTGAAAGCGTTGGGCGGCGATCAACCCATTTATGGGCATATCCCGATGATTCTGGGACCCGACGGTGAAAAGCTGTCCAAACGCCACGGTGCAGTCAGCGTGGTGCAGTACCACGAAGAAGGCTTTTTGCCCGATGCCATGGTCAACTACCTGGCCCGTTTGGGCTGGAGCCACGGTGACGATGAATTGTTTGGCCGCGAACAGCTTATTGAGTGGTTTGACTCCACCAACCTGTCGAAATCGGCCGCGCAGTTCGATCCGGAAAAGCTGAAGTGGGTTAATGCCCATTACATGAAGCAAGCGCCAAAGGAAGTATTGCTGTCGGATTTGCAAACCCGCCTTGAGAAAGAGGGTGTGAATGCGTTTGAAGGCCCCAAGCTGGCCGACGTGCTCGACGTAGTGCTGGAGCGAGCTTCCACTTTGGTGCAATTGCGCGATGAAGCCGCCCTGTTCTACAAGGTGCCAAGTGTAAATGTTGAAGAATTGAAACCCATGCTGGAAGAAGCTGGCGTGCGTGCAGCCTTGGCCGAATTCAATGAAGGCTTGAACAGTGTGGAATGGAATGTGGAAGCGCTGAGCGGTTTGGTTAAAACCACGATTAAAAACCATGGCCTGAAAATGCCAAAGCTTGCAATGCCTCTGCGCTTGATGTTGACTGGCATTACGCAAACGCCTTCAATCGACAAGGTGATGAACCTGTTGGGCAAGCACACTGTACAAACTCGAATTGCGCAAGGACTGCAATCATGAGCAACAACAAACCGAAGGCCAACCCGGCAGACTGGGCCACTGCCACCAAGGCGATTCGTGCGGGCAGCCACCGCACAGAGTTTGGCGAGCACTCTGAGGCCATGTTTTTAACATCCAGCTTTGTGTTCGACAATGCAGCGCAAGCCGCAGCCCGCTTTGCCGGCACCGAAGAAGGCAATGTGTACGCGCGTTTTACGAACCCCAGCGTGCAAATGTTTGAGCAGCGCCTGGCTGTGCTTGAAGACATGGAGTATTGCCTGGCCACGTCCAGCGGCATGGCGGCAATTACAACAACCTGCATGGGCCTGTTGAATGCGGGTGACCACATTATTGCGTCCAAAGCCTTGTTTGGCGCCACAGTGCAGTTGTTTGTGAATATCCTCTCCCGCTTCGGGATCGAGACCACATTCGTTGACGGCACCAGTATGGAAGCTTGGGAAAAGGCGATCAAACCCAACACGAAGTTGTTCTATAGCGAAACGCCTTCGAACCCGCTGACCGAAATTCTGGACATGCGCGCACTGAGCGACCTGGCCAAGAAACATGGTATTTACAACGTGGTGGACAACTGCTTCTGCACCCCTGCTTTGCAAAAACCAGTCGACTTTGGCACGGAAATCATCATTCACTCCGCCACCAAATACCTGGATGGTCAAGGCCGTGTGTTGGGCGGTGCCATTTGCGGCCCGAAAGACTTGCTGAAAGACAAAATTTTGCCAGTGCTGCGCACGGCAGGCCCAACGCTTTCTGCGTTCAACGCCTGGGTGCTGTTCAAAGGCCTTGAAACGCTGAACATTCGCATGCTGGCGCAGTCTGCTGCGGCGCTTGAAATTGCAGGCTGGCTGGAAGCGCATCCCGCTGTCAGCAAGGTGTACTACCCCGGCCTGGAAAGCCACCCGCAACATGCGCTGGCCATGAAACAGCAAAAAACCGGTGGTGCCATTGTGTCGTTTGAGGTGAAGGCAAGCAACGAGGACGATGCACGCGCCAAGGCCTGGCATGTCATTGACAGCAGCCAGTTGATGTCAATTACTGCAAACCTGGGTGACACGCGAACAACCATTACCCATCCGGGCACCACCACGCACGGAAGGCTTAGCCCTGAAGCGCGTGAAGCCGCGGGTATCAAGCAAGGTTTGATTCGTTTGGCGATTGGCCTGGAAGATGTGGCTGACTTGAAGAAAGATTTGCTACGCGGCTTGGGTGGGTAATTAAGCCAAGCGCTCAACAAAAAAGCCGCTGATTAAAACCAGCGGCTTTTTTTAATAAATCAACACCACAAAATCAAACACGCATTTGGTCTTCAGTCATGCCTTTCGCCATGGCTTCCTTCATCCAGTTTGGGCGTTTGCCGCGACCCGACCAAGTGAGTGAAGCGTCTTGGGGATGGCGGAAACGCACAGGCGCTGGGCCCAATTCGCGTTTGCCTTTGGGCTTGGATCCGCCCAACTCAGCAAAAAGCTCTTCAAGCTTCAACCCTTTCGACGCTGCCAATTTCTTGACTTCTTCAATGGCTTGCAGTTTAGAGCTGCGGTCATTCAATTCTTTTTCAATGTCTGACTTCAACTGCTGAAGCTCAGAAGCACTTAAAGCGGATAGATTTAGTTTTTTCATTTTTTCTTTTTAAAAAAGTTTATTAACAAGCCCGATTGTAATTAAATTTATTGTTAATCACAAACGTGAAATTAAATTGATTACTTAATGAGGTCAAGTGCAAATTTAAAATGCTCATTTTCTGCACTTTCCAGCCATTCAAATACGACCATTTCTGTGGTCACCAATTCTGCGCCATTACCGGCCAAACGATCAAAGGCTGCATCACGATTTCTATCGGTTCTCGAGCCACACGCATCGGTGACTACCCAAACTTCCATTTCTTCATTCAGTAAATCGAGCGCTGTTTGAAGCAGGCACACGTGGGCTTCAACACCGGCAACTACAATACTGGGACGCTCTGATTCCTGATTATTTTTCTGCAAATGCTTGGGTAAACTGCGTGCATTGCCAGCAGGTGCTTTGCTGGTCAACAAATCAATCAAACCTTCAGGGCAGGCGCTGAAATGAGTTTTACGCATAGTGGCCTTGCACAGTGCACCAAGAGCAGGCACAAAAGGGCCTATTTTGTCGGGCATATGCTCGGTACCATATACAGGCACGCGCAGCTTTTTGGCCAGCGTGGCCAATATCAAGGCATTTTTGTAAACATCGTCAGCCTGGTGTATGGCTGGCATCAGTTTTTCTTGATAATCAATTAAAACGAGTTGACTGGATTCGTGGTTCAATAACATTCGATGTGAAAAACCAAAGTGCAAAATAAGAGCATACAAGGTAATTCATGTCAAAAACACCAACCATGGAACAACTCAATCATTGAATCAGCCTTGTTTACTTTCCGTAATCTGCTGACAATATTTTTCAAGCTCTTCCGGCAAATGGCTGGGACAAACTCCACAAAGACGATTGCCTGGAACTGCATAATCAATAAACTTGGGATAAGGCAAATTCAGATTGCCCATGATTTCGATAAACTCTTCGAGCGTTTTTTGATCACCCAAGCGAGGATTTCGATTTTTCTCTTGTCCAATCGAAGAAACCCGTCGATTTTGATAATCATGCCCAGGATAGACCAAAGTATCTTCAGGCAAGCAAAATAGTTTCTCTTTCACGCTTTTGTACAAAGTGGGTGCATCACCATTCTGAAAATCAGTTCGCCCACAACCATCAATCAACAAGGCATCCCCGGTGAAGACGCGTTCTCCCAAGCGATAAGAGAAGTGGCCATCGGTATGACCAGGGGTGTGCAACGGTTCAATTTGCACGCTGCCCACCACAAATGGCTGCCCCTCTTCGATCGCATGGTCGGTGCAAGGCAAACGATCAAAAGCAGGCGCAGCAATTTTACTGCCCACCTTGCTTTTCAGCTCAAGCGCGGCAGTAATGTGATCAGCGTGAATGTGCGTATCCAGGGTGTAGGCCAGTTTTAAACCGAGTTCACTCAACACGGCGAGGTCTCGTTCCATCACAGACACTACCGGATCAATCAACACGGCCTGCCCGGTTTGTTCGCAACCCACCAAATAGGTGTAGGTGCTGGATACGGGCTCAAAAAGCTGTTTGAAAATCATCTTTTAACCTCAATGCTCTATATATGCGCAACTACGCATATAATAGACACATCTTTCTTTTTTGTCGCCTGCAATACTGTATCCGGGCACACACTGTCAAAATGTACGACATTCAACACATCCCCAGACAACTTTTGAAACAGGCATTCGCATGATTGGTACCTTGGCTTTGGGGCTTTTGGTGGGCTTGGTCATGGCGCTGACTGGCGCTGGTGGAGGAGTGCTGGCGGTACCTTTGCTGGTTTTCACCACCGGGCTGCCCGTGCAAGAAGTGTCTGCAATCGGCTTGCTGGCAGTGGGCCTGGCTGCCACACTCGGCGCTTTTTTGGGTTTGCGGGCAGGCGAGGTGCGTTACAAGGCGGCTGGCCTTATGGGGTTTGTTGGCTTGCTGCTATCGCCAGTTGGTTTTTGGGTGGCCCAACAAGTAGACACCAAGGCACTGGGGCTGGCCTTCTCAGTGGTTCTGCTGTGGGTTGCTTTCAATGCATTTCGGGGGGCCGCCAATTCGGAAATGAATGTGATTGATGCACCACCCGATTCCGAAAAAAGTAAATGCCCTTGCATTCGAAGTCCGGAAACCGGTCGCTTCATCTGGACCTGGCCATGTGCACGGGCACTGGTTTTCTCGGGTGCCGTGGCGGGTTTTCTATCGGGTTTATTGGGTGTGGGTGGCGGATTTGTGTTGGTGCCCGCCTTGCAACGCTTCACCAATTTAAGCGTTCAATCAGTCACGGTGACCTCTTTGGCGGTGATTGCGATTGTTTCAACTTTCGGGGTATTGAACAGCGTTGGCGCTGGCGTCTTCAACTATGAAATAGGTATTACCTTTGCAGCCGCGGCGCTGTGTGGCATGTTGTTTGGCCGCTTGGTTTCAAACAAAATGCCAAGTGCCCAGTTGAAAAAAGCATTTGGTGCAATGTGCGTCGTGGTCGCAATTCTGATGGTGATCAAGAATATTTAAGCCTGTCAAAATCCAGGCGTAATTCCGAAACCCAAGGTGAATGCCCTGGCATTTTGAAAAGTGCCGTAGTCACTGCCATAGCTGGCATCGATCTGCAAAAAATCGGGAATGAGGGTGTAGCGCGCACCGATCCGCCAACTCAAAGCGTCTTCGACACCTGAATAAGTTTCAACCGAAAACCCGATTCGCTCGTTGAGTGAATAATCGAGCGCCGCGGCCTTGAAAATACTGTTGTCATGCTGGGTTTGGTCACGGTATTGCAAGTACCCAAGGTTTAGGTGAAGCAATGAATCTTCGCTACTCAAAGGGACAGAGGCAATCGTGGTGAGCAGAGTTTCCTGAGAGGATTCATTCGTGGATTTCAAGCGCCCCCACTCTCGGCTGGCAGCCAGACCATACCCCGCAGTGCTGTCAGTGAAGTGTTTGAAAATGTGCTTGTAACCGAGGGAACTCAGAGTTTGATCTTCCTGATTACCATGCACGGCGCCAAGCCCGAGGCTAAACTCACCATTGCCCAAAAAATTACAGCCCCCATTGAAATTGTCCTGTCGAACCTCCAACGATGTTTCTGTCCAAAAATCAAGCTGGCAGGTTCGAAGGGCAGTAACCGACGCGTCGTCAGTTTCAATGGGGCGACCGGCATAACCATTGGGCATCAATCCCATTAAACCAATTAACAATAGTATGACCTTCACAACCCCCCCTGTTTACTGCCAGATTACTCACAGCATTCTGAACGAATTCATGGCTGGCTAATCATCACGCGTGACCAACGCGATTATTTTTCCCAGGGTGGCTTATTTTCTTAAACTCTCACCCCCAACTGTTTTGGTCGGGGGATTTGAAGTCGGACCTCGCGGTAAAGTTTAAACAGGCAAAGCACCAGTTAATAAATCAAGCGGCCCCAGTCCTCCGCCGTCAGTTGAAATAGGTAGGGCACCGGTCAGCATATCCAGTGGCAATGCGTCTGTTGGCAGTGCTGTACCTGCGCCCAAATCGCCTGAACTTGCAGTATCGCCACCCAACACCTCTCCCACCGTGCCAATCAAGCCAGTGGGGTCTTGAGCGGAGGCATCGGTCACTGCGCCACCCAGTGTTTCAACCCCATCGGCCAGCGTATTCACTCCGTCTCCTACCGCGCTCGTGACTGGATCCAAAGGCGCTAGCGCAGCATCTTCTGCAGTCAAGTCAGTCAGCCCTTCGCTTACTTCATTCAGGGTACCTGGAACACCATTGGTGTCACTGGTGTCGTCGCTCGTACCCACGATCGGGGCAAGAATGTCCGATGTTAGAGGCGCCAAAGGACTGTCATCTCCAGCCAGAGTGTTGCCCACATCGGCCAAACCTTGCGCAACGCCATCCACAGCGCCAGAGTCAGAACCCAAGGTTTCTGTCAGGGGATCAACCAATGGTGCCAATGGCGTGTTTTCAGTGCCGCTGTCCAGCCCAGTCGAAATTGAATTCACAGCACCAACCAACCCACCAGCATCCGAACCGTCGCCACTGCTGGGGTCGCCCACAACGCCAGCAAGCACGTCAGTCAAACCGGTTGGATCTTGATCTGAAATACCACCAATTGCACCGCCAACCATGCCAAGGCCGTCCGAAACTGCATCTGTAGCCCCCGCCACAGGTGCCAGGGGCGTTTCCTCAAGGCCATCACCTATTGATTCGACGCCACCGGCCAAGCCACCAGCGCCGCCACCACTTTGGCCAGCGCCACCATTGTCATCGTCGTCGCCCAGCAAAAACGCGCCCGCAGCCACTGCGCCCAGGCCAGCGGCTGCGCCTCCGCCCAAACCACCAGCCAACAAACCAGCACCAACCAGGCCTGACATCTCGCCTGTGCCCTGTTCGAGAATGGCAGATGAGATATCGTCATCAATGTCGTAAAGTTCAACACCCTCAGTCAGTGCCACCACTTTGGTTCGCGAAGCTGCTCCTGCTACATCTGAACCGATCTCCTCCAGACGCGCTGCCGCGCCAGGCTGCAGCACCAGTAAGGTATCGCCTTGTCCAGGCCCGCGCGCAGGAATACGAATTTCCATGGGAGTGGCCGAAGTGTTTGAAATTTCATCGCCCCACTGAAACAACTCCGCATCAGCCACAACCTGGCCATTGCGGGTGATGGTTGGGGTCGCGTTCGGGGTTTGAATTTTCGCAACTGGAACTTGATCGATCATGGTGTGTATACCTGTAAGTTTCCGGATACAAGTCATACACGGAGACGGGATATTCAGATTCGAAGATTGTTACTAAACTTTGTTAATTATGTTTAACACAATAATCGTTCAAGTATTGATTAACACCGCGTCAATAAAAAAAGCCCGTCAATCGACGGGCTTTTTTTAAGTCAAAACAGCTTACAGCGAACGGGCAATGATCTCTTTCATGATCTCGCTTGAACCACCATAAATACGCTGCACCCGGGCATCTGCATACATTTGTGCAATCGGGTACTCCATCATGTAACCGTAACCGCCAAAGAACTGTAGGCATTCATCAATCACCTTGCATTCCAGCTCGCTCAAATGCAATTTGGCAATCGATGCAGTTGCCGCGTCCAGCTTGCCCGCCACCAGCTTTTCAATCGAGTTGTCAATAAAAGCCCGCGCTACAACCGCCTGAGATTTCAGTTCAGCCATTTTGAAGCGGGTATTCTGGAACTCGAAAATGGATTTACCAAAGGCCTTACGCTCTTTGGTGTATTCCAGGGTAATTTCAATGGCCATTTCAATCGCAGCCATGGCGCCCACACCCAGCATCAAACGCTCGTAGGGCAACTCAACCATTAGCTGCATGAAGCCCATTCCCTCAGCACCCAATACGTTTTGGGCTGGAATGCGCACATTGTCAAAGAACAACTCGCAAGTGTCTTGCCCTTTCTGGCCAAGTTTTTCAAGAATTCGACCTACCTTGAAACCTTCGGCTTTCTTGGTCTCCAGCAACATCAACGTGGTGCCTTTGGCGCCTGCGCTTGGGTCAGTTTTGGTAACCAGAATAATCACGTCGGCCAGGTAACCATTGGAAATGAAAATCTTGGAACCATTCACCACATAGTGATTGCCCTCTTTCACCGCGCTGGTGCGAATGCCCTGCAAGTCTGAACCGGCACCAGGTTCACTCATGGCAATCGCGCCAATCATTTCGCCGCTGGCCATCTTGGGCAGGAAGTATTGTTTCTGTTCCTCGGTGCCGTGGTTCAAAATGTACTGGGCTGCAATTGCATGCACATGCACACCGAATGAACGGTCACCACTGTAGGCCAATTCTTCAAACAAAACGGCCATGTGCGTGAAATCGCCGCCGGCACCGCCGTACTCCTCGGGGATATCTGCCGACAACAAGCCCATTTCTCCGGCCTTGGTCCAAAGTTCACGGTCAACGTGTTGCTGTTTGGCCCACTTGTGTTGATTGGGCTTGATCTCGGTTTCAACGAAACGGCGGATGTTGGAACGATACAGTTCGAGGTCGGAATTCATCCAGCTGGGCTTGGGGTATCTCATTTGTCTCTTCACACTCTCAAAGTTATAGGTCAACCGACCGGTTGCAGTGAATCGATTATAGGTCACGTGACCTGTTTGTCAACAATGAGGTCAATATTGGGGGTAATTTTTGAGTTAAAGTACGCACATGAATACACACGCCACCACCGACAAGGGTCACATTCGCTCGCAGGAAATACTGCGCACCGCACAGGCCATACTGGCCAGCGAGGGTTATGCTGGCTTAAGTATGCGCGGCGTGGCTACCCAATTGGGTATTTCGCTAAGCACCGTTCAGCACTACTACACCAACAAGGAAGCGCTGGTTGAGGCCTTGCTGATCTATGTGATGGACAACTACCAGGCTGCGGTTGCGCAAGTGATGAATGCGATGAGCGACAAAAGCCAACTTGAGCGGTTCAAAACGATCATTGATTTGATTCTGATTGAAATTCGCCGGCCTGAAACCTTTGGTGTGCTGGCAGAAATCTATGCCTTGTCAAACCGCTTGCCTTTTGCAGCGCGTTTGGTCGAGGCCGTGTACGCCCGGGAAAGAAAAGAGATTTTCAAACTGATTTACGGCCTGGAGCCAAAAATCAGCAAAGCAGAATACAAGTTGAGAGCAGCCATGATCGTTGTTCAAATACATGGGCTGGTTTCACAATTGGCTCAGGACAACGACCCAAGCCTTAGTCGCAGACAACTTGAGCAAGCCGCAAAACAAAGCTTCTTGATGCTGGCCACCAAAGCCTGACCAAAGCCACGTATCGCCTGATGTTCAGGCGTACACGTTCAATTTCGTACCTAGATTACCGCTGGTGGCCAGCGCGGGTGGCTGGGGAATTGACTGGATCAGCTGCGCCACAGACGACTCGGCAATGTCCATGGTTTTGTTGAACACCGCAATTTGACCCTGTTGAATCGATTGCGCTTGCTGCATCTGTACCGTGGCATTCACCATGGCGGCTGGGGAAACATCCATTGTTTTTCTCCGTATCTGTCACTTTGATAACGGCAGCCTGGGCTGAAACTTGAGTGCTTTATCAGGCCTGGGTTTCAGTGCCCTTTCTTGGCACGGTCCAGTATTTGAACCACCAATTCGCTTCGAATTTGCTCGCCACGCTCTACGTTCTGCGCATGCAACAACACGTTTTCTTCAATGAGTTTCGCCATGGAGCTGAGCAGCACATAGATCAGGTCTTCAGCCTTAAACATGGCTGCATTTTGAAGAATATTCAGCGCACCCAGGCAACAGGAATGGCGCAGCGCCATTTCATCCACGGCCAAGTCCCCATAATCAAGCGGGTCCTCTTTGGCAACTTCATTGACCAGCATCACAAGGGTGTTCAGATCAATTTCAACTTGATGCGTTGTTGCCATGGTGTTTCTCCGTGGTGAGCACACCTTCGTTCTACCATAGCGCTGTACAGAAAACCAGCACTGAATGGATGTAATTTCACTCCATTAATTACAAGTATTTGCATTTATGATTAAATTGAGTAATTATTAAGAAATGCTCCAAGAATGACAGGGATGAATGCCATGAAAACCGCCAAAGAATTGCAAGCCAGCCCAATCGTGGGCGAGACCCACCAGGTACAGAATGTTGCCAACGAATTGCACAGCTACAACCTGTTTACCACCGATGCCGCCCTGCTCGAAGGTGTGAAGCGCGAGGGTGGCGCCTGGGGCGTGTCTGAAATTGCCGCTTTTGGCGAAAAGTGTGGCAAACCGGAATACCTGGAGCTGGGTTTTCTGGCCAACAAATACACCCCTGAGCTGGACACCCATGACCGCTTTGGCAACCGGGTCGATTCCGTGCGCTATCACGGTGCTTACCATGAGCTCATGAAATCAGCCCTTGAGGAAGGACTGCACAGCCAGCCCTGGACCCACCCACGCGAGGGCGCACATGTGGTGCGCGGTGCCAAGGCATTCATGCAAAGCCAGGTGGAGGCCGGGCACGGCTGCCCCGTCACCATGACTTTTGCCTCCATTCCAAGCTTTCGCTTACAGCCTGAAGTGGCTGCCATTTTCGAATCGAAAATATTGAATCGCGGCTACGACCCGCGCAACGTGCCCATCGATGAAAAACAGTCCATTACTGTGGGCATGGGCATGACCGAAAAACAAGGCGGCTCGGATGTGCGGGCCAACAGCACAATGGCCACTCCTGTGAACCAGCCAGGTGCCGGGCAAATGTATTCACTGGTGGGGCACAAATGGTTTTTATCTGCCCCCATGTGCGATGTGTTTTTGATACTGGCGCAAACCACCGCAGGCGTATCGTGTTTTGCCGTGCCGCGCTGGTTGCCCGATGGTACGAAAAACGCACTGAATGTGATTCGCTTGAAAGATAAAATGGGCAACAAATCCAATGCCTCAAGCGAAGTGGAATTTCGCGGTGCGCAGGGTTGGCTAATTGGCGATGAAGGTCGCGGTGTGCCCACGATTATCGAGATGGTGAGCCTGACCCGTTTTGATTGCATGGGTGCATCGGCGGGCCTCATGCGTGCGGGCCTGGCCAATGCCATTCACCATTGCAAACAACGCGCGGCGTTTGGCGCCAAGCTGATCGATCAACCGTTGATGCAGAACGTACTGGCCGATTTGCAGCTTGAATACGAAGGTGCCATGGCCTTTTCCATGCGCATGGCCCGAGCGCTGGACAAGAAAGACAGCGACGAACATGAAGCACACCTTGCCCGCCTGGCCACCGCTGTGGGCAAATACTGGATTTGTAAACGCGCTCCGCAACACAGCTATGAAATCATGGAATGCATTGGCGGCAGTGGCGTGATGGAGAATTCGATTTACCCGCGCCTGTTCCGCGAAAGTGTGATCAATCCAATCTGGGAAGGCAGCGGTAACGTGCAATGCCTGGATGTACTTCGCGCCATCGGCAAAACCCCGGCGGTGCTTATGGCCTTCAATGCAGAATTGAACAAAGCACGGGGTGGCAATTCCATTCTTGACCACTACCTGGATGGCTTGAATCAACAATTTATGCAGTTAAACCCGACCGATATGCATGACCTGCAATACAGCGCCCGAACCATGGTGGACCAAATGGCCCTGGCCTTTGAAGCTTCGCTGTTGGTGCGCCATGCACCCGCAGCCGTGAGCGAAGCATTTTGCGCCAGTCGCCTGGCGGCGCAAGGCCACCACAACTATGGCGCCTTGCCCAAAGGCGTGAATGTGAAATCGATCATTGAACGAGCCGACCCAGGCGTTGTGAAAGCGTAATTCCATTGGACTGGAGCGGCCACACTCCGAGCCCTGACCGACAGACTATGCACCATGTCGTGAAAGGGCTTTCGCATGCGGGGTGTGGGCCAAAACAATCTACCCGCCAAGGCGGGTTGCTGGCTTAACAATGCTTCAATCGCGGGTATGCAATCGTTCCACACCATGGCATTGGGCCAAAGCCTTACGGCCCATTCAATGGCCTCTAGCTCAGCCAGCACCGAGCTGGAGGCTTCACAGGGTGCACTGTACAAATGCAACACTTCGCCATTCTCCATGCACACCGCTGCCATGCAGTAGCGCCCCTGCCCCGCACCTGAGGCATCCACCAACACATGCCGCCCTACGTAAAACACCGCCGCAGTTCGATTTTCCGGGGCCACCCGAAATACCATGAAGACCACACCCTTCTCAAAAAGACCAATCTGTCCACAAAAGTGAGGGTGTTTACCCTGAGGGTGACCACCAGCAATTGTCGCTAAAATGCCCAAATTCGAGCACCACCACAATACAACATGAACGCCTTACCCCAAGCCCAACCCGGAAAATTGTTCCAACTAGTCTTTGCACTCATCATGGGATTTCTCATGGTGGGTATCGTTACTTTCGTCACCACCGCCAGCAACTTTGGCTTCGGCGGTAACTTTCTGGCCACGTGGGGAAAAACATACCTGATTGGTTACCTGGCTGCGGTGCCCGCCATCTATTTGCTGGCCCCCATTGCACGGCGTATCACGGCCCAACTGCTGAACTAATGCACTGAACCAGCATTCCCCCTTTCCTCCGGTTTTGACTGAGCTTAAGCTGAGTTTATTCTTGCGATTAACAAAACCCAAGTTACAGGCCAGGAGCCCAGCACGTGACGGAATTCAAGCGCACCCAGGAAATGCACCAGTACTACCGCGACAGTCTGGTAAAAACCTATTTCTTTGATGAGTTCGGGAAAATTCCAAAAGACACACTGATCTCACTGATCGACACCAACTCCTGCGACCCAGTGCAGTGTGCCGAAACCTTGCATGTTCTCCAGTCTGGTCTTTCGCCTGCCAAAGACCTGGCACTCAAACAAATGATCATGCTGATTGCGCAATCGCACTTGTCGATGGACAAGCACCGCAACGGCATTCAAACCCCAATGCCCGCGGCTTACAAAAAAGGGATTCGCGACGGGCTTATGCGCATGCTGCAAAAAGTGCCCAGTGTGAAATACCTGATCAACGCCATTCAGGTGCTTTATCGCATTGGTGAAATTGACGAAGCCATGGCCTTGGTTCGTAAAAATGAAAAAGTGGTCGACACTTCGCCACATCTTCAGCAAATTGTGGCCATGGTGTACACCATGGAGGAACGCTATGAAGAGGCATTGCCCTACCTGCTGAAGCTGGTCGATTCTGGCGCACATCAAAACAATTCGCTGATCAAGCTGATGAGCATGGCCTGCATGTACAAGCTGGGTGCGCTACCCGACGAGCCTGTCGATTTCGCAAGCCTGGCGCAAGCCGCCAATTCAAACAAACCCGAATTTCCCTACCACTGGTTGGTCAAACCCACAGAAAACCACCGCAGCAAACCCACGCTGCTGATCGCCTGTGACGACAAATATTTTTATGAACATGCCCTGGCTTTGGTGTACTCGGTGCTTGAACACAACCACGACAATGTGCTTGTTCACTTTCATCTGTACACCCCCAATGCCAGCGTTGTGAAATACGTACGCGACTTGGCTGCAAAGTATCCTCAACTTGAAATTACTGCAGCGCAGGAAACAATCGATTTGAAATCACCGACCAAGGTGGTGGAATTCGCCACCCGGCGGTTTGCAGCCAGCCAGGCTTTGCTTTCGCACTTCAACGCGCCAGTCATTTTGCTGGATGCCGATGCCCTGTGGCGCAAACCCTGGAAAGAAACCATGGGCAAATTGGCCAGCAACAGCGATGTGATTGTTTGCCAACCCAAAGCTGCACCGTTCTGGGAGCATGTGGCCGCTGGCATGGTGTACCTGAACAACACACCGGCTGCGCAGCGTTACATTGCCCAAGTGGTGGCATTTATTGAAGACAATTTGCGAAAGGGAAAATCACTCTGGTTTCTCGATCAGATTGCCCTGTCAGCCTGCCACCACGAATCGCTCAAACATCAATGGGGAATCCGCTTTGCAAGCACAGCACCCGACCAGTTAATGGATGTGAATCACGGCGAGCACGCATTAACCTGGGTGGTCACCAACCAGAAGCATGCTGCTGGGGCCTACGCGGATTACAAACGTGAACTGCAACAACGCCACGGCCAACTTCCCTATTCCACGCCCAACGATGCATTTCTGGCCATCAGCCAGCAAAAAAAACCGGTTCAGTTTCTTCAAGTGGGAGCCATGGACGGTGTCAGCTATGACCCCATTCACCCCTTCATTCGCAACTTTGCCTGGCACGGTGTGTTGGTTGAACCCCTGCCCGACATGCTGGAACGCACACGCAACAATTACCAAGGCTGTACCGGCCTCGTGTTTGAAAACGTTGCAATTACAGAACAGGTGGAAACCAAAAATCTGTATCGAATTGCACCTGAAGTGATAGTGAAGCACAAGCTGCCTGACTGGCTCAAGGGCATGTCCACCTTCAGTGACACCAAACTGAAAGACTATCAACAATATGTCACTGTGGAAGAGGTGCAGTGCATGCCCTTGATGGCCCTGATCGAGCGCAACCCTTTGGCCAATATCGACGTGTTTCAGATCGACACCGAAGGCTACGACTACACGGTATTCAAACAACTCGATTTCTCGAAATTCAGACCCACCATCATCAACCTTGAAATCGTGAACCTGAACGCAGAAGAACTGCAGGCTTTGGAACAGGATCTCATGGCTCAGGACTACGTGTTTTATCGCTACGAGTTCGACATGATCGCCATGGCCAAGCGCTGGTTTCAAAATGCGGTCTAAATAAAATAACAACAAGTCGTATTAAACTGAACGACTGATTGAATAAAAACAAGGGAGACTCCATGGGAAGCTGGGCGAATAAAACCGTGTTCATCACCGGCGGCAGCCGTGGCATTGGTCGGGAAATTATTTTGAGGCTGGCCCGCGAAGGTGCCAACATTACCATTGCCGCAAAATCGGACATGCCAAATCCCAAGTTGCCCGGCACCATTCACTCCGTGGCGCAAGAGGTGTTTGAAGCCGGTGGCAAAGCCCTGCCAGTAGCAACCGATGTTCGGGACGAAGAACAAATCAAGCGCGCCATTGAGGCCACAATTCAACAGTTTGGCGGCATTGACTTGTTGGTGAACAACGCAGGCTTTCTGGGAATTACCCAACTGGGCATCACCGAAACCAAAAAATTCGACCTGATGCACGCCTTGAACACCCGCGCGCCCATGATCACCATGCGCGAATGTTTGCCACACTTGCAGGCCAGCAAAGGCAGTGTATTGAACCTGTGCCCCCCACTGAACCTGGACGAGGGTTGGTTGGGTGCATTCATCCCATACACCACCACCAAGTACGCCATGACGCTGTTGAGTATGGGGTTTCAGCAAGAAGTAAAAGCCAAGGGCATCGCCGTAAAAACACTGTGGCCAGCCACCTTGATTGCCACTGCTGCGGTGGGCATGTTCAGCGGCGAAGAAGGGTTGAACCTGTCGCGCAAACCCGAAATCATGGCCGATGCGGCCTTTGAGTTGGTCAGCCAGCGCGACCGTTTTTCAAGCAAAGTCAGCTGGCTGGATGAAGAAGTACTGCGACAAACCGGTGTTACCGATTTCAAGAAATATGCAAACAATCCAGATCGAGTCGATGAAATTCAACGAGATTTCTACATCGGAAAATTTTGATTCCTTCACCGAGCATTGTTTCTCAGGGTTTGTTCTCATCGTAAATCGTGCCACCAAACCGCAAAGCAGAGTCGGCCCGTTTTGAATGGACCACCGGATAAAACATTTGATGCGCCCAATGTTCCTGGCCGTGAATGCGATCGTCCATCAAGCCAATTTGATCAGGGTATTGGCGCGTAATGTGGGCCGTGCCAAAAAGCACGTCCCACAAAAACAGCATGTTGCCAAAGTTGCCCGTGTAATGGCCAATACCGTCTTTGTTGGTCAATGCATGGTGCGCCCAATGCGTGGCCGGCGTTGAAATGGTACGCTCAACCACCCACATCACCGGGTGCAAGGCCTTGATTTTGTAAAGGGGTTCATCCCATCGCCAAGAGCAATGTGCTCCCAGAATGATGGTCAGTTTCAACGTTAAATAACTGGCATACACCCAGCCACCAAAGCCCAAAAACAGCAGGCCCCCGGCAATCCACAAACCGGGCATCATCAAGTAGTAAAAAAAGTTGTTTCGAAAGGTCATGCGCACACTCATGTACTGCGCAGAATGGTGAGCACGGTGCAATGGCCACAAGAAGGGCGAATGCGAAGCCCGATGCCAAAGGTATTGAGTCAGGTCATCGCCCAGCAGCAACACGCCAAACATGGCCCACCAGGGCCAATCGGCCCAAATACCCTGCCACTGCGAGAACCAGGCTTCACCCATATTTTGTGTGGCCAAAATAACCAAGGGCTGCGTAATTGCGACCAGGCTGATGAACATGAACAACTCCAGCTTGGTGTCGTTCGCCGTGGCGCTTACTGTGGTTTGGTAGCGGCGCGTGGCAAATTCCATCAATGCAAAACCTGCAATCGCAATCAAAATCAGCACATTCTGAAATTCCGAAATTTGCATCTTCAGCCTTGGGGATTCATCGAAGTGTTCAATGTATGCTTGTCTGCTTGATTCGTCCAATGCATAATAAAACTACTATCAATGCATACACTGCATTAAAATGACCAATCTTCATCAACTTGAACATCTCCTGGCGCTTGACGAAGAACGCCACTTCGCCAAAGCCGCACACAAGGTTCATCTCAGCCAACCCGCATTCAGTCGAAGTATTCAAGCGCTTGAAAAACAAACCGGCTTGCTGCTGTTCGAGCGCAAAGGCGGCGAAATACGCCCCACGCCCGCAGGTCAGTTTCTGATTCAACGTGCCCGTATTCTGGTACTTGAAGCCAAATCACTGAAACGCGACATTGGCCTGTATCAACAAGGCGAAGTGGGCGAACTGGTCTTTGGTGTTGGGCCCTTCCCCGCGGCCACGCTGGCAGGCCAGGCCATTGAAAAAATTCGCCTTGAATTTCCCCGGGTTTCAGTTCGCGTCGAAATCGACAACCCCGCCAAGCTGTTGTCCTTGTTGTTGAAAGAAGAAATCGATTTTTTCGTCGCCGACACCGGCGAAGTCAATGCCGCACCCTATTTGAATATTCAACCGTTGATGCGGCAATACGGGCATTTGTATGCGCGCAGCCAGCACCCATTGGCGGGTCAAGCCCACAGGTTTGAAGCGGCGTGGGAGTACGGTATAGCCTCTGTGAAATTGCCCGACATGCTCAAGGCAGGCTTGGGCCAGTTGCTTGGGCAAAACAGCCGCAACCTGCCACAACTTGCACTGGAATGCGATGACGTTAATTTGCTGCATCAAATCGCCTTGAGCACCAATACCATTGTGGCCTCTACAGAACTTGCTGCCAAAACCTGGCTGGACAAAGGCACACTGGTGAAACTGGACATCATCGATTTTCCACCGTTGTTCAGCAACATTGCGATTGTCAACTTAAGCAGTCGGTCACCTTCACCCGCAACCACTTACGCGATCGAACAATTCAAGCAGCTTGTATAGCAGTACACTGTTTCCACGTCGACTTCCCTCGCAAGTTTCGGTCAATATGAACACAACACCAATTTTCATATCGTATGCGCGCGAGGATTCGGAATGGGTAAAGGCCATCAGCGCGAGCCTGGCTGAGAAAAATATTCATGCCTGGGTCGACACCAACGCGCTCGACTATGCCAGCCTGTGGCAAGAAGAAATTGAAGATGCAATTCTTCGGGCACAACTTGTTGTGGTGTTGATCACCCCCTATTTTCTCGATTCGCTGGCTTGCCGGTTTGAAGTAGAACGTGCCGAGCGTTTGCGCAAACGCCTTTTGCCGGTGATTGACAGCCGGGTTGAAGAGCACCAGATTCCTGCGGCTTTAAACGCCTATCAATGGTTTAAGCTGGACCGCGACACTGACCATACAAGCACAGTGGCGGGTTGGATAGAACGCAGCATGAAGCTGGATCCTGACTGGCTAAAACGTCACACCGATCTTACGAGCCGTGCGCAACAGTGGGTCAACAACGGCAAAGACCCTAGCCTGCTGCTTCGCGGGAAAGATTTGGCATCGGCCCAAGCTATGCTTGAGGAATCCAATCAGAAAGACAAACTGTTGGGCAGCGATTTAATTGAGATAATCGCTGTGTCGGATCAAACCCAATCCCGACGTCGAATGACCCTGGCTGGCTTTCTGGGAGGCAGTATGTTAGCCGTATTGGCTGCGGCCACATTTGGGTACGTTCAGCACGTGCAGGCCGAAGGCGAGGCAAAATCAGCACTACGCAATCGATTGAACCAACTGGCCATGGCTGGCGACTTGTCCAGCATGCTCGACACCGCCAAAGCCAATGCAGCGCGGCTTGTCAAAGACCCCATCGCCAGCCTTCAGGTGCGCTTGTTTCAGGCCGAATCACTGTCAACCAATCTGAAATTGAAAGCCTTCGAAGTGGATTCACTGGAAGTGAAAGGGGATTGGGTAATGCTGCACAGCTTTTCCTCAGGCGGGCAGTTGTTCAATCTTGAAAACTGGAATGAGCCGAAGAGCACTGGCAATTTTTCGGAAAGCGAAACTCACAAAGTGAGTCTTTCCGATACAGGCAACCACCATGCAATCTGGACACCAAAGCAATTCACTGTCCGTTCCTCTTCGAAACCTGATGAAGAAACGCCAGCCGTGGAGATGAATGAGAACATTGAACACATCACGCTACTGGAAAATTCAGGGCAAATCGTGATTCAACATACCAACGGTTTTGCTGTTTATCCCTGGATATCGGGGCAAACGACATTACCGCAACCCAGCCTTCGAATGGAAGGTATTCAACTTCTGCGCGCCTTCTCGAATGGCGATTTACTGTATCGCAAACCGCCCGCAAAGGATGGTCAGTTTGAAGTGTGGATTCATCAACAAAAAAGCGATCTTTTACTGGGGCGCTTCAAAGGTCAGGTTCGACAAATACTCAGAAATCAGGATGACGTTTTGGCCATTCGCGTGAAACGAGAGGTGCACGGATTTCAAGCGGGCAAGCCCTTGGGCAAGGTGTGGGTAGCGGACGAATCGGGTGTGGCCTTGTCCAACCGAGGACATAGCCTGGCTGTGGTTGACCCCAGCAATGAAGCGCGCGTGCTGTATTTTTCGCTAGACGATGTGGTTGTCAGTGAAGGCAAATCACTTCGACAGGACCCCGCTGCCCTGCGGGAGGACTTACAAGAGAGCCTGCATGAATTGCGCACCGGCGCAGTACCCATTGGCGAACTACATCCTGTGTTTGATCAAGACGACAGCCGCCTGTTTGCTCCGGGAGAGTTCAATCGATCCCTGTCTCCCATTAATGCCCAACTCATTGCCAGCATGGACTCGGAACTGGGTACCGAGGGCGGCCTGTCCGACAATATTCTCGTTCTGGGTGGCAGTGGTCAACACCTTCTGGGCCTGTCGCTGAATCATGGCGGCAACGGCACAGTCACCCTGCACCGCTTTTCAATTCCACCACGTTTGCAACAAGGCCGCACCAGTGCCATTGCCACCGCCCTTCGAGCAGACGATTCCGGCTTTCTTGCATTGCAACTCGGTGGGCAACTGGTGCAACAGGCCTGGATAGGCTCACCCACCGCGCTTCAGCTTCCGGGGGTTGAAACCAGCAATACAACACTGGTGGCAGGCACCCTTTCAACTGCAGGTGATCGCGTTTGGGCAATCAACACACAAGGTGAATTGCTGGCTTGGACCATTCAAGCGAACAAGGCCACGCTCAATTTCATACAGACCATTGACTTGGACGAGCTTGCAGAACTGAACCGCTTTCGCCCAATCAGTGTGTCACAGAGTGGTAAAAACCTGGTTTTGGTCGGCACACAAGGCTTGTTGCTTCTGGATGCCAACACAGGTAAAACCCGCTGCAAACTGGAACACATTGAGCAGTTTTATGACGGCATGGCCTATTTTTTGAATGAGCAAACCTTGATCAGTATCGACATGCTGTTCACCAATGGAACAGGTTGGGAGAATCGGCGAATTCAAGCCTTTGATGTGGAGAAATGTTCACCCGTCGAACATTTTGCCATGCAAGCCGAACTTCAGGACAACGATGGTTTTGAAACCGGTTTTGGCTTTGGCATTCAAACCGAACTGGGCGGTGCGCCATGGATCGCCGATCGCCGCTTCGGGGCCAAGTACAGAATTCGAGACCTTCAAACCGGCAACACATTGGGCGCTTTGTCGAATCACAGCGGGCGAGTTCTGGCTCTGCGATCTCACCCACAAGCAGACTTGCTCATCAGCAGCGACGAGCTTGGCTCAATCAATGTGTGGGAAAGCAGCACGCTACGCCGAATCAAAACGCTATACGCACCACAATGCCAGGCCATTGACCTTGCACTAAACAACACCGGCAGCCACCTGTTGGCACGCTGTGCCAGCGGGCAAGCCATATGGTGGGCCATGGGCTCGCAATCATGAACCCTTTGGCACAAGAAGTAAAAAGCCTGATCGGCAAAGGCGAGTTCTTTAAGGCTTATGACATCGCGTTGCAAGCGCTGAACAGCGACCCCGACAACACAACACTGCAACACCGAGCCTTGCTGGCGCTGGCCAATGCAGGAGCATATCAGCTGGCACTTTCCCAATTCGAAAGCATGGGCCTGCATGGTAGCCGCGAGCTCGATGTGCAATGCCTGTTGGCCCGCCTGCACAAAGACATGGGATTTGCCCAAACAGGCAGGGCGGCCCAGGCCAGTTTCTCAACCGCATTTCAACTGTATGAGCAGGCCTGGCACACACACCGGCTTTCGCCGCTAGCCTACTACCCTGCCATCAACGCAGCCGCCTGCGCAGTGTTTTCAGGTGCCCCTGACCAAGCCATACACTGGGCAGGCATTGTATTGAATCAACTTCAAAGCCAGCACACCACGCCATCTGACCAGGTGGAACAATACTGGGTTAACGCCACACACATCGAAGCTTTGCTGATTCAGGGGCAATTGACATCTGCGCGTGCATTGGTACCACACACACTGTCACTCATCGGTTCAGACCGAACCGCGCTGGCATCCACACTTCGCCAATTGCAACGCCTGTGCACTTGCCTGGGTCATGATTTCAACAGCCTTGGTTTTGCTGCACCTCCCACTGTCATTCACTACACCGGGCACTTGCTCAGCCCCACCGGGCGCTTTCCAGCACATCAGGAAGCACGGGTGGCCACACAAATCCAGGCACTGCTCGAATTGCACAATGTGGGCGTTGGCTACGGTTCACTGGCCGGTGGCGCAGACATTCTGTTTGCAGAAAGTTTGCTCCAGCGCGGCGCCGATCTTCATGTGGTGCTGCCTTTTGAACAAGAGGATTTCTTGAACGTGTCAGTAATGCGTTGTGGCCCACACTGGGCCGAGCGTTTCGAGCGCTGTTTGAGTGCTGCTCGCAGCGTTCGAATGGCCACCGACGACGCCTACTTGCAAGACGAACAACTGTTTACCTACTGCAGCCAAATTGCCATGGGCTTGGCCATACTGAACGCCCGGCATTTGAACACCACAGTGGCCCAAATTGGCGTGTGGGACGGGCACACCCACGACACCGATGTGGGCACCGAAGCCGACCTGCAACAATGGCAATACACCGGTCTGCCGCAGTATCTTGTGAACAGTCAAAATGCCTCTTTCAGCCAAAGCTATCCAGCCAGCCCGGCCGAAGCGTCCCCCACACGCAGCAACACCAAACAACACGGCCGCGAAAGCAAAGCCATGCTGTTTGCCGACGTGAAAGGTTTCAGCAAGCTGGGCGATGCCGCACTGCCTGCATTTGTAGAACACATCATGGGGCGTTTGGCCAAAGTAACCGCCCAGCACCATCATCAACTGCACAGCATCAACACTTGGGGTGATGGCGTATTCGCTGTGTTCAACGACGTGGCTGCCGCAGCCGAATGTGCCCTGGCCATGCAGGAAATCATGGCAGGAATTGACCGAACCGCTCTTGGATTACCCGAAGAATTGGCCTTGCGAATTGGTTTGCACCTGGGCCCGGTGTATTTAACCCTGGACCCCATCACCCTGCGCGAAACCGCCATTGGTGCACATGTTAGCCGTGCTGCGCGAATTGAACCGGTTACGCCGGAGGGCTGCGTGTATGTCACTGAAACCTTTGCCGCGGTGTTGGCCATTGGCAGCCACAATGAATTTGCTTGCGACTATGTGGGGCAAACCGAAGCAGCCAAAAACTATGGCCTGATGCGCATGTTTTTATTGAGAAGAACCGGGAACAGCAGTGCGACCACTGTGGTGCTGAATTTTGAGAGATAAACACAAGGCTTCCAACCTATGGATGAATTAGTGAACAATACCTTCCGCGCACAGTGCAACTGCGGCCAATTGGTTGTCAGCTTTACCCAAGCACCAGTCGCACAGCTGGTATGCCATTGTCGGGATTGCCAAATCGTAAGCGGCTTGCCGTATGCGAAAGCCGCCTTTTTTAGAGCCGAAGAACAATACGCACAAGGCGAATTCCTGGCGGTTGACATGACAGGCGGCTCAGGCAAACCCAAGCAATACCGGCGATGCCGCCAGTGCAACGATTTTGTTTATGCCACGGTAGATGCGCTGACTGGCCTGTTGGGTGTGGCTGCGGACAAACTGTTGCCACCCTTTGAATTCAAACCCATGGCCCATGTGTGGACCTGCGAGAAAGCGCCCGAGGTGGAAATTCCTGCAGGCGTATTTCAGTTTCCCAAAGCACCACCATTCAGGCCGGGGAAGTAATCAGGAACCGATCTTCCACAAGGCCTTGAGCCTCTTAACAGTGTGATCCCATTTTGGTGTGCGTGGCCTAGCAACAGAATTTTGGTTGCCAAACAGCCCTACCTCATTTACGGCTTGATGATGTCCTACTTTGTAAAGCCATGAAACGGGTACAAAGTACTCAGCCTCGTCCTCTCCACAATCTGCGGCAAGGTTGTATATTCCATTCAGGTTTAGATCTGGGGTAAGAAATTCATCAGCCATCAGAGCATGACCAGTTACTTTTGCTACGCCCACATACCCAGAGCCGGGAATATTTACCCACACACGGTCATCAGGCTTCAGCATGAATAACGTCTTGCTGTACCAACGTCCACCGCCAGCAGAGATGAAGCCATGATTGATAGCATCATCCCAACTTCTACTTCCCGGCCCAGCGCCAAAGCTCGCGTAAAACTCGCCGTTCCAATCACCTTTTTGGCGAGTATTAACAGCATGTTCTTCGGTCTCGACAGGATCGATCATCCACGAACGGCTTAAATATTGACTCTCTCCGTCACGGAAAACAGAGAAAAAAACAGCGTTGACCGCAATGCTTGCTTTGTCATTCAAGTAATTGATGATGCGCTCGGTGCTTGCGTCCAATTCTGCGGCAACAATTACCATTTGGTGAGAACTGTTAATCTCTTCTTCAACGGGCGAGGCCCCAAACCTAACCTTAAACGCCTCATCAAAACTCTTCACGCTAAAAGCATGCTTTTCAGCAAACTCTGAATAAATCTGTACAAACTTCTCTGATGGCAACTGTTCTACCCAAGCGGCATAGTCAATCGTCTGCGCCACGACGTCTCTTGGCGTCTTGTGCTTCTTCAATTCGATGATAATGATGGAGCCGGAAGCATCAATAGCAAGTAGGTCGATGTACTTGCCGAAATCGGTATAAACCTGGCGACCGATCAACATCCAACCACTATTAAGAATGGAAATGTCACGGACGATCTGCTCCTCTAACAGTGCCTCGCTATCCAACTTAATCGAGACCAAAGGCAAAGGTTTTTCGCCAATTTTCCAGATGCCGTGCTGAACCGCCATAAGTCTCTCCAATGTTTACCCTGAGAAAATGAGATTAGCCATCCCATCCAGGCTTTCTTTCGTTCTTTCCCACTTTGGCATTACTTGACTCATCAGCCGATAGAACCTCTCACTGTGATTGTGTTCAGCGATATGACAAAGCTCATGCAAAATCACGTAATCGATACATTCACGAGGCGCTTTAACCAATTGCGGGTTAAGGGTTATTCGGCCTTTGGGTGAGCAACTACCCCATTGGGTTTGCATAGTCAGTACACGCAGTGGTGGTCGCACCTCCACCCAAAGCGCTTGCTCCAACAAAGCATCTAATCGCCTGTAGAAAATTTCCTTGGCTCTTGATTTGTACCATTCAGTCAACAGATCTCTAACTCTATCGGTACCCTTTGTTCTTATCGACACTTCCAACTTACCCCGTAGCAATTTCACACTCTCAACCTGCTCAGATGCCTCAATCACTTTCAGCAAATACTGCTTACCCAGGTAATAATGGCTTTCGCCACTGACGTACCGGCGTGGGGAAATGAACTCTAGTTTTTTACGAAAATCTCTGAGTTGCTCGTGTATCCAACGGCCACGCTTTTTTACGGCGGAGAGAACCTCTTCGTTACAGGCATCCTCGGGGCTCGACACAATCACCCTGCAATCTGGATGAACCTTGATTAATACCTTTCCCTTGGCATGCAGGCGCTTCACTCGCTCAAAAGTAATCTGCTCTTCACCGTAGTGAAAACTCATGGTTTGACCTGTAGGTTTAATCGGCATATTCATCTACTTATATCCGTTCAAGCACAGCTTAAACCCCGTTTAAACCAACACGAGTGATTTGAACAATCATCTCAACAATCTTCTTTGCATGATCCATGCCGCCACCAATTGCTTTGCATTCCTGGAACATACGGGGAAGTAGTTTTTTGCGTATATCCGCTTCAATATTCTGCGGGTTGATAGAGTGCTCAGCGACAGAGGTTCCTACCGCGTGGTCAATTTCAAAGGCTACGTTGACCCACTTGTCTTGCGCTTGCTGATCCAGTACAGCCAAAGCTTCCGGCAACACTTTCTTGAATACACCAAAGTAGGCTTGAGCATGTCGATTCCCAGCAAAGGCGTCAGGAATATCGATCAAGCGCCTTTCTTGGACCTGCGTTTCAAACTCACGAAACAGCATGTATTGCTTCAATGGGTGGTGGAACAGTTTCTCCGCTTCCTCAATTGCTTGGCGCAGCAATTTTGAAAACGCCTCCTGAGCATAAGGGTCATCCTGCAGCTCTTGTTCAATCATGCGGGTGACACGGGTTTTGATGATGTCGGTTTCGTTTCGGGTTTTGTCTTCGCTCCAGTCTTCTGGCTGTTGCTTCTTACCCATCTTGCCCACTTCATATACACCACTTGGTTCTTTAATCTCTACACCCACCACATGCTTGTCAAGCAGCTTTTTCACCTGTTCGGCATACACGTCGTAGTTGATTTTCTCGCCAGCATCTTGCTGTGCAAGCTGTCTCAAGCTGGAAAACTGCTTTGCAGTTTCCTTATAGTGGTTGCGATCCTGATCGCTAAAGCTAGTATCTTCAAAAAACGTGGCTGATTGCAGCGCTACCTTCAGGCAACTGGTAAAGGCAGTAACCGCTTCGTAAAAGTCCTCACGCACCTTCAAGTGCACATCAACCAGCTCACCATCACGCTCTTCAATTTTCGGAACCAGAACCTGTCGCAATTGCTCAATGTCGTTCTTGTTTTTTACGCCATCGAATATGGCCCACAGCTGCTTATAAAGCTGCGGCAGGCGCTTGTATTCGGTACTCATCTGGCTGTAAAGGCCAGCAAGATCATTGATGTCGTAACCACCCTGAGTACGAGAGGCCAAATCCTGGTATTTCTGAATCGTCGTGTCCAGCTCGGCCAAAATGCCACGATAGTCGATGAGCAATCCGAATTTCTTCTTTGGATGCAATCGGTTTACCCGCGCAATTGCTTGAATCAAGCTGTGCTCTTTCAACGGTTTGTCGATATAAAGCACCGTGTTTTTGGGTTCGTCAAAGCCAGTAAGCAGCTTATCGACCACAATCAAAATCTTCAGCAAATCGTCTTTGTCAAAGCGCTCAATCAGTTGTTTGGTGTAGGCCTGCTCGTCCTGGCTACCCACATTGTCTTTCCACCATTTGGTCACCTCTGGTGCGGTGGCTTCATCCACATCAGTGTTACCTTCTCTGCTGTCTGGCGGGCTCATTACTACGGCCGATTCAAACAAGCCCGCTTCATCCAGATACTTTTTGTACTTGATCGCAGAGGCCTTGCTGTCACACGCCAACTGTCCTTTTAAACCCTCGTCGATATTTTTTTCGAAGTGGTTGGCAATGTCCAAAGCAATTAAACGAATACGATCATCCGCACTGTACACCTGGCCTTTCTTGGCAAACTTGCGCTTCAAGTCGGCCTTCTGCTCATCGGTAAGCCCCTCGGTAATTCGCTCAAACCAACTGTCAATTGCCCTTTCATTCACATCCAGGTCAGGAATGCGCTCTTCGTATAACAACGGGGTAACGGCTTCGTCTTCTACTGCGCGTTGCATGGTGTAAGCATGCACAATGGGGCCAAACTTGTTGGTGGTTTTATCGTCTTTCAACAGTGGCGTGCCAGTGAATGCAACAAAAGCGGCCTTGGGTAGCGCCTGCTTCATACGAATGTGGTTTTCACCACCTTGGCTGCGGTGGCCTTCGTCAATCAGCACAACAATGTCAGCACTGTGGTTCACGCATTCCGGCATTTTGGTGGCGGTATTAAACTTCTGAATTAGCGAGAAGATAATTCGCTCTGTACCCTTGCCAATTTGTTCGGCCAGGCGTCTACCGCTGGTAGCCATTGCAGCTTCTTTGTCTTTCTTGCCCGCCAGCTCGCCACCACTGGCAAAGGTTTTGCTTAGCTGAGTTTCCAGATCAACCCGGTCGGTGACCACCACAATACGGCATTGCTTCAAGCTCTCATGCAAAATCAGCGCTTTGCTTAAAAACACCATGGTGAATGATTTACCCGAACCTGTGGTGTGCCAGATCACCCCGCCCTCACGGCCACCCATGCTGTTGCGGGTATTGATGCGTTCAATCAACCGCTTAATACCAAACACCTGTTGATAACGGGCTACGATCTTGCCCGCCTTTTTATCAAACAGCGTGAAGTAACGGGTCATTTCCAACAGCCGGGCTGGGCTTAGCAAACTAATAAGCAACTGATCTTGCCCAGTTACAACAAGCTCGCCCCCTTCAGTCAGGCTTTTATACCAATCGAAGTCTTTTGCGGGTCGATGGCTGAACAAACTTATTAACTGCTCACCTTTCAGCCCTATATTCTTGATAGCAAACATCTCGGCATCAGAAATATCTTCTTCACTCCAGGCCGCCCAAAACTTGGCGGGCGTACCGCAGGTACCATAACGGCCTTCATTGCCGTTTATGGAAAGCAACATTTGTGTATAGACAAACAACAAAGGTATTTCATCATGGCGCTGGTTACGCAGGCTTTGCGAAATACCTTCCTCAATGGTGGGGCCTTTTTTTGCATTGCCGTTGGGGCGCTTGGCCTCAATTACCACCAGTGGAATGCCATTCACAAAACACACAATGTCGGGGCGGCGGCTATCAACAGCACCTGAACGGGTCACCGTAAATTCTTCGGTAAACACAAAACTGTTGTTGGCAGGGTTCTGCCAGTCGATCAAAGTAATTGTTGGGGTAGCCTTTTTGCCATCCACAAACTCAGTAACCGAGATGCCGTATAACAAATGGTTGTAAAGGCGCTCATTGGCCGTCAACAGACCTTCGTTAAGTGCAGGGCTGCACACCTCGGCAACCAGGTTGTCGATGGCTTTTTCAGAGAGTGGATAGCTTTTGCCCGCAAAGCTGAAAATGCGCTTTTGAAGTTCACCGCGCAGCACTTGGCGTAGAACCACTTCATCGGTTTTACCACCACGTGCGGCCAGGGCTTGCGCAGGAGACAGGAACGACCACCCAAGATTGGTCAACAAGGCCAGTGCCGGCAACTTGGCGCTGTATTCCTCCTGAAATTTGGGTGTATATTGCGTCATTCGTTTGCTCTCTTTGCCACTTGATACCCGAGGTGGGCTTTGATTTGTGATTTTTACGAATTACAAACTATTGCAGCAACATCTGAAAATACCCATATCGAACCGACAATAAAAAAGAGTACTATTATCCAAAGGGAGAGCGGTACTTTATCCCGAAAAAAACCGAACTTTAGCTGCTCATCTATCCAGTGAATTTGATGTTCCCAATAAAATTTGTAATGCGCATACCAGTTGCTGAACAAAATTTGCTTGCTGATACTCACTGAATAAAATCGGCCTTCAATATCGGAGAGTAGTTCCTGCATGTCTGAAAAATCAGCATCTTCTTCCAGATTTTTGACTTTGAAATAAAGCGCTTTCAGTTCGTTATAAAGCTGAGTCAATGCGACACCAGCCTGCTCATACGAAGCCTTCATCTGATCATTCAGGCTGATGTATAGCCCGATAACTCCTAAAACAATAAACGTTGCAGAGGTTAAAGCACTTGAGAGTTCATTAAATGCCAAAGCGAAAATACCAAATGCAATAGATGAAAAGCTAATCAGCCCAGGGGCCTTTTCGATAATGTCATAGGTAGCGAAGTGCTTTTTTGCCCCAAAACCAACGTCATAGCCTTTTTCCGCGATGCTCTGAAGTAAATCTGATTTATTCATCTTTAGGCTCTATTGAATTGGAACATCGATAGTTGCTCTAGCAACCACAACACCATTTTTTACTGCATAGCATTCGACGAAGTGCTCACCCTTAAATTTAGTTGTTTCTTTCCTTTTCCTTGACCCGTCGTCGACAACTATCTGGCCTCTTATTTCATTGCGTCGTTGAGCTTCTGCCCCTCTATTCAGTACTTTCCATTTGAGGGTGTAGCTTCCGGGTACGTCACAATCGACAACATGAAACATCAGGCTTTTATTAGCCAGCAACTGGATTCTATTGAACAACATGTAGCCAAGTGAGTGTTCTCGAAATCCGTTTTGAAACACGTCGCAGTCTATCTTCAAATTAAAACGTATATCGACAGGATGAGAATCTTCGATAAACTCTTCTGTGTCTCGCCAGGATGTAGCCTGTTCGGTGAGCGATTTTTGTACTTGTGGAGACGCAGGAAACTGACGGCCGTAGACCTTTTTCCATTTGTCATTCACGTTACTTTCCTTTTCTGCCTCTATGGCTTTTAGGCAAAGCTCATAAGCTGTTTTAGCTTGCTTTTGAAACTTCTTTTTTACTTTTACATCTTGATTGCTACCAGGAGCTTGATAGTGATCCTTGTCTGGCTCTTCTGATAAATATTTAAAGAAATCCCGACTTAGCCAATCAAAGTACAAAAAGCTCTTATTGTCGAAGGTTGTCGTCGCCTTAATGAAGTTATATGCCAACGTATCGATCAGCAGGCCTCCCATATTTATGCCATGTTTGTTCTTCCATGCTCGAGCCATTTTGCAAAGCAATCGAAGGTTTTTATTCCTCTTGTCGTTCAGCTCTCTTACCGCAGTCATTTCCTGACGGGGTTTCGTGATCTTCCAGGTACCTCCGTCGTGTGTATCGGGATACTGGAAGTAGCCATTTCCCTCAACGTCAGTTTCTTCAAATACCGGCTGAACCTCTATATGGAAGTTGGTATAAGTTACGGTCACGACTAAGCGATCAACTCGAACGTCAGTTTTTGGGTATCGATCTTTGATAGCGTCTTTTACGTCAGTGAGAAGCTGCGATTGCTTCCCAGACTTATAAGTCTCCCATTTGGCCTTCGGCATTATGTAGAGCATATCTAGGTCAGAAATGCCTTTAATACCAGTATACCTACCATATGAGCCAACCTGTAGTGAGTTTGCTGTGGTGGAGTCCGAGTCTCGGAATTTCTGATTCAAGCTTTTGGTTACTTCCCCATAACGGAGAGATACTTGCTCTGAGTTATCGACTTTCAAGTTGTCCAAAAAGCCTTCAAACATATCGGCTACTGACATTCACTGGCCTCCTCAATCTCCACCCGGCGCTTACCCGTTAACAACTGCTTCATCAGGGCTTTTTTCTCTTGCTTTAGGGCTTCGAGTTTTTTTTGCAGACATTCAATTTCGTGATTATTTACAGAGAAAATTTTTGCTATTTTTTCTTGTTCCTCCAAGCTCGGATATGGAAGCCTCAGAAATGAAAAATCTTCATAGCTGACCTGCTTTCCATCACGAATACCGATAACGGCAACAGCCAAATGGCCGATAAAGTCGTAGGACTTGTAATATTGCTTAAAAAATTCGTTGCAGATCGATTTGACTGGCTCCAATACTGTATATGCAGGGCTAACTAAACCTCGATAGCTTGAATACTCCAAACCTCCTTGAAACGATCGAAGGCTGATAATGAAATTACCCGGCACAACCAACTTATAACCCTGAGTAGACCCATCTGGCATTACCACACGCCGCTCGAGCATTGACCGAGGCAATACCCCTTGATCTTGGGTGACGGCTAATAGCTCTTCAGTTTTGGAGTTATTTTTCCGGGAAACTGTTTTGAATAGATCGCTTGCCCTACGCCACTCCCATTTCTCACTAAACTTCACTCCATTCTTATCAAGCAAACGTTTTTTGCCGGTAAGCAGTTGTTGCATTAGCGCTTTTTTCTGTTGCTGGCTTTTGACGAGTAGTTGTTCTGTAGCCTGGATGGCCTTATCCCAAATAGAGAGAATCTTGGCAATTTTTTTTTGTTCAGGGATTGGGGGGATAACAAGCGTGACATTATTTAGATCGCTGCGGTTAATTTTGGGCATGCCCGTTCTCATAGACATCGCCACTGCAATCTTGTAAAACTGGGGACTAAGCATGTAATGAAATAGAAACTCAATATCCAACTCTCGCTTTACCCATATTGGATACATATCCGCACTACAAACTCCCCTAAAACTCGGTCGACATACTTTATTCAAATTTGGACGAATTTTCGAATAGACAATTGCATCCTCATCAAACTCGTACTTCCCAGAAATCAGAGAAGACTCTTTGCAAGTCGTAACATCTATAATTTGACCAGAGCCAGAAACCACATTTTCCGGTCCAATATGCGGCATATTCAAGTACGGCTCTGCTTTAGGATCTACTTGGCCATTCGCAATTTCAGCCACTGATCCAAAATTGGTCTTTAACCAACCCTCAGGCACCATATCCCAGCTCCCTCAGATACGTCTCCATCTCCGCCTCAAGCTCAGTCAGCTGCGCTTTCAGCTTCTCTCGCTCAGCACGCACCGCAATCAAATCAATTTCTTCCTCTTCTTCAAAAGTGTCCACATAGCGTGGAATATTCAGGTTGTAGTCGTTCTCTTTAATTTCATCAAGGCTGGCCACGTAAGCGTATTTATCAACGGTTTCGCAAGCCCTGTAGGTAGCCAGTATTTTTGCAATGTTCTCTGCAGTCAGCAGGTTTTGGTTTTTACCTGCTTTGCACTCGTGGCTGGCGTCAATAAACATTACCTTGTCGCTGCTCTTACTTTTCTTGAAAATCAAAATCGCTGCGGGAATACCCGTGCCGTAAAACAATTTCTCTGGCAGGCCAATCACCGCATCAAGCAAATTTTCTTCAATCAACTTTTGGCGAATACTGCCTTCACTACCGCCACGGAACAGCACACCGTGCGGCACCACCACACCAATGCGGCCTGTTTTTGGTTTTAGCGTTTCAATCATGTGCAGAATAAAAGCGTAGTCGCCTTTGGTTTTCGGCGGCACGCCACGGCGAAAGCGGCTGAACTTGTCATTCTCGGCTTCATCGTGGCCCCATTTGTCCAGGCTAAAGGGTGGGTTAGCGGTCACAATATCAAACAACATCAAATCGCCATTTCTATCCAGCAGCTTAGGGTTGCGTATGGTGTCGCCCCATTCAATTTTGTGGTTGTCCTCGCCATGCAAAAACATGTTCATTTTGGCCAACGACCAAGTAGAACCAATGGCCTCCTGACCATACAGGGCGTACTGCTTGCTGCCGTGGTTGGCCACAATTTTTCGACCACACTTCATCAGCAGTGAACCTGAACCACAGGCCGGGTCGCAAATGCTTTCACCGGGTTGTGGGTTTAACAATTCAGCAATCAGGTCACTCACTTCTGGTGGGGTATAAAACTCACCCGCCTTTTGGCCACCGCTGGCGGCAAAGTTTTTAATCAGGTATTCGTAGGCGTTGCCAATCACATCCAGCGTACCGACGCGGCTGGGTTTAAGGTTCAACTCTGGTTTAGCGAAGTCTTCCAACAGGTGGCGCAAAATAGTGTTCTTTTGTTTTTCTTCACCCAGCTTGTCGGTGTTAAAGCTGATGTCTTGAAACACGCTTTTACCGGCGTCTTTCAGTTTGGTGCCGTTGGCCTCTTCAATGGCGTGCAGTGCCTGGTCAATGCGCTCGCCGTTGCCAGCTTCAAAGCGGCGTTCATGCAGCGCATAAAAACTGGCAGCCTTGGGCAGTACAAAGCGCTCGTTTTTCATCATCTCTTCGATCAGTTCTGGCTCGTCACCGTACTTGGCTTTGTAGCCATCGTAGTGGTCTTGCCATACATCGGATATGTACTTTAAGAACAGCATGGTCAAGATGAAGTCTTTGTAGGTGTCGGCGCTGATGGTGCCACGGAAGGTATCGCAAGCGCTCCACAGCGCTTTGTTGATGCTGTCTTGGTTAATCTTGTGGTTCATTACTTGTTGTCCTTGTCTTTGCTCTCGGTCAATTTGTTCGCAGCAGTCTCTAGTTGTTTGATGCTTTTCTGTGGTGCAGGCAGGTTTTCTGGCATGGTACCGCCCAGATCCACAATTGTTTGGCGAACTTTTTGGCCCACTTCGTAGTGGGTTTGGTTTGCCTGCTGTTTGTTTTGAACATTATCCCGGCGCAGCTTTTCTTCTGCCTGGGTAGCGCGGAATAAATTCGCAGCCAGTTCCGTTGACCCCATATGGTCGAGAATCTTCTGGCTTTTCTTGAGCCCTTTTCGGACATGAATGGCCTTTTGATCCAATCCACCGTACAAGCCCCTGTAACCGTGGTTTTGAAAAATAGCGAAATCAAGGTTGGTTTCAACACCTGCTTGCTGGGCCGCTTCAACAAGTTGCTTGTTGTGTTCTTTAAGCTCGTTGCGCAGAAAAAGGCGTTTCTGGTCTTCTTTAAGTTGCTGAAACGCCCGGTCATCGGCCAGCTCTTGCCGTCGGGTTTGTACCGCAAAGTAAGTTTGACCAGCAGCAATCACCGGTTTAGTTGGATCACCGTTCTGAACAACCAAATAGCAGGCGTAGCGAGACAATTTGACGTCAGGTAGTTCACGCAGTGCCCCTGAACCAATTGCGACCATTCCGAGTATGTCCTCGAAATGGTCTTCGATTGGGTGCCCACTGTTTGCACAAGCTTCTTTTGCCTTGGCGATAACGGGTTGAAAATGCCGGTATTCGGAATAGCCCAATAACTTGGATATGGCCCTGGCCGACCAAAATTCGGTGCCATTTTCGTCAATTTGCTTGATCTGCTCAAATAGTTGATGTTGCTCGCTCATCAGCGTACCCCCTTGTTATCAAAAAGGTCTTTCGCAATTGCGCTCATCATGCGCTCACCGTTGCTCACTAAGCTTTGTATTAGTTTTTGCTCTTCACGTAGCGTATTTGCTAAGGCAACAATGGCATGCTGCTTTGCCAAAGGCGGAACAACCAAGGGGGTGTCTTCCAGCACGCTGCGGCGGATGCTCTTTGTTAAAGTGCCTTCTGCATTCTGTTCAAAATATCGTTGAGCCGGTGCCTGATTCAGTAACCACACCAAAAACTCCGGAAGCATGCTGTTCTGCCTTGGACTGATCATAAAAAAGTGGGGGGCAGCAACGGCCCGCTTACCTGTTGATACAAGTGAATCATCAACTTGAACTGCATAGTTATGACTGCCACGGGCGGCCAACAAAATATCGCCTACGGTGAGGTAGTCGGGTTCACGCTTGCCAGTTAATTCTGTTTCGATACAACCTGACCAGAGAATTCCCTCTGTTAACGAGATATCCTTCATTTGAACAGCGACCACGGCGGAGTCTTTCACCTCAGGAACCTTCCCGCGAAATGGGTACCCTGCGCGGATGGTTGCAATTTGCTTAAGCTTCAAGTTTCTCTCTTTTCATCGCTTATGATGCATAAATAATTAATCATGGTAACTCAAAAGTCAAGAAATTATTGCATCATCATCTTTACTGCATAATAATTTGTTTAAGAATCACTTTTGACGCAAGAGATAAGGCAACTGGGAGCGATCCGTTCACATGTGCAAAGAAGAAGCCTCAGGTAAAACAGTCAATAATTAAACATAAAAATCATTAGGAGTCATCCAATGCCTGATCAACCCCTTCAAACCTCCCTATTCGAAGAAGACTACTTGCTACGAGAACTTGGTCAAGTTGCTCACGTGCCACAGGTAGCATTAACGGAGTTGGTTGCCAACGCATGGGATGCAGGGGCAACAAGGGTTGATCTTGTGCTTCCAACATCCTTAAATGGTGTTTTAACCGTGTCAGATGACGGCCACGGAATGACATCACATCAATTCAAAAAGCGCTGGATGACATTGCGATACGATCGCCATAGACATCAAGGCTCCAATGTAGAGTTCCCAGAAGGTAGGTCGATTTCAGCGCGCAAGGCTTATGGTCGAAATGGGGTTGGACGACATGGTTTATTGTGTTTTGGTGATGAATACGAAGTACAAACTTGGCGAAATGGCATTTTGTCTACCTTTGTAGTGGCCACTGAATCAGGTCCAAGCCCTTTCGTGCTGCGCAGTGAGATTCAAAGCGAAAGAACTGGCAGTGGAACAAAACTGTCGGTCACTGTGACGCGTAAATTACCTGATGCCGACGAAATTTTGACCGTTCTCGCAGCTCGATTTATACATGATCCCGAATTTCAAATTTACGTGAATGGTTCACAACGCACTTTCAGTCAAATCGATGGAAGGGTTAGCGAGCAGACCATTGAACTATCAGGTAACCGAAAGGCAACTGTAGTTGTAATCGACTCCACCCGCTTGAATCATTCTTCTGTGCATCAAGGTATTGCCTTCTGGGTACAACGCCGCTTGGTTGGTTCACCTTCATGGGCAATAGGTCAAATAGCTAACTTTGACGGGCGAACTCGTTTTGCGCGACGTTACAAGGTGATTGTGGATACACAAGGGTACGAGGCCGATGTCACGCAAGATTGGACTTCATTTCGATCCACAGAATCTGTAGATGAACTATTCCTTGCCGCTGCGAAACACATCGAAAAGGTTGCTCAGGATCTAGCTGCTGAAATCGTAGAAGCAACATCGGAGGATGCCCTAACTCAAAATAAAGCTGACTTGGCCATGCTGGGACAAGGTGCTCGCTTGGAGGTTGCAGAATTTACTAAGGCAATTGCCCAAACACACCCCACCGTTTCACCAGACTTTCTTGCAACCGCTGTAAAAGCTGTAATCAACCTAGAAAAAACGAAAAGTGGAGCTTCACTGCTTCAGAAGTTGGCCAATTTAGAGCCCAGTGACCTTGATGGTTTAGATAGACTTTTGACGGAGTGGACAGTAAAAGATGCTTTACGTGTACTGGACGAAATTGATTCAAGAATCAGCGTTACTGAGACCATTAGACGTTTAGCCAACGACCCCAGTACTGATGAACTACACACACTACACCCACTTATTTTGCGTTCGCGTTGGGTGTTTGGCCCGGAATTCGAATCGCAGGAATATTGTTCGAACTCCACCCTTCAAACAATTGCAAAACAACTGTTCAAAAGCACCGACGCAAAGTTCATCAATGAGCGCAACCGACCCGACATTGTTGTTTTGCCAGAGAAAACTACTTGGCAAATGACGGGCACAGAGTCGTTTGATCCAAGTGACTCCACACTCACTCAAATCCAAAACATTCTTTTGATTGAGCTGAAAAAAGGTGGTTTCGAATTAACTCGAAAAGAAATTAACCAAGCCGATAGCTATGTTCAGGATATTTCTACGTCTGGAGCCCTAGCTGGAAGACCCTACATTTCAGCATGGGTTGTAGGTGAGAGAATCGCGCAAGGTGTCGAGCGTGAGAAGCGGCTTGGCCAGCCTGAATACGGGCGCATCAGGGCGACTACTTTCAACACACTCGTAGATACTGCTAACGCCCGTTTATTAAAACTTCGCAGCGTCCTAGCTGAAAGATACGAAGGATCTTCAACCGACGAACTTCTCGAACGAGTTTTAACCACCCCTCACCAAGAACATTTACAGCTACCGAACAGAATTGGCTCTGACTAACAGAAATAGCTGATTGGAGGTGATCCACATGTAACCAAATTGATCTGATCTGGTTACATGGTGGTTACATGACGGCATAAAAACAAAAGGCCAACTCGTTAAAGTTGGCCTATATGCTTACTAGATTTGGCTCCCCGACCTGGACTCGAACCAGGGACCTGCGGATTAACAGTCCGTCGCTCTACCGACTGAGCTATCGGGGAAAGAGCCGAGATTATAGCAGCGAAATTTTTTTGCGCAACCCTAAATAAACACTTAGTGGCCATTTAAGGCAAATCAATGACAAAAACCTTCCCGCTTGCCTAATCCTTAGTCAATCTGACCCTTTCTGACCCTTAACCCAATGCTTTCGCAATGCGATCGCAGGCTTTTTCCAGGTTGCTCATGCTGGTTGCAAATGAAATACGGAAGTAACCTTCCGCACCAAAAGCAGAACCAGGCACCACCGCCACACCGGCTTCCAGCAGGTAAGCCGTCAACTCCAGGTCGTTGGCAGCCTTGATCTTGCCTTCAGCAGCCAACTTTTCGATCGCCTTGCGCGCATCCACAAACGCGTAGAAAGCACCTTCTGCTTTCAAACACTGAATGGTGGAAACAGCGTTCAAAGCCTTGGTCACAAACTCGTTGCGCTCGCGGAATGCAGCCACCATGGGCTTCAAACAATCCTGGTCGCCATTCAAGGCAGCTTCCGCAGCCACTTGTGAAATTGAAGTAGGGTTGGAAGTCGACTGGCTTTGCAAGTTGGTCATCACATCGATCAACTTGGCTGGGCCTGCGGCAAAACCAATGCGCCAACCGGTCATGCTGTAAGCCTTGGAAACGCCGTTCAACACAATGGTGCGGTCTTTCAGGGCTGGGCAGGCGTTAACAATGTTCACAAACGGTGTACCAGTCAGGTTGATGTGCTCGTACATGTCATCGGTGGCCACCAAAATATTGGGGTGCTTCAACAGCACTTCGCCCAAGGCAGCCAGTTCTTCTTTGGTATACACAGCGCCTGTGGGGTTGCTGGGGCTGTTGATCATGAACATCTTTGTTTTGGGGGTAATGGCAGCTTCCAGTTGGGCAGCGGTCATTTTGAAGCCCTGCTCAATGCCGGCAAACACCAGCTTGGGCACGCCACCAGCAATCTCAACGATGTCTGCGTAGCTCACCCAGTAAGGGGCAGGAATCACCACCTCGTCACCATCGTTGATGGTGGCCAGAATCATGTTGAAAATACATTGCTTGCCGCCAACGCCCACCACCACTTCGTTGGGCTTGTATTCCAGGCCATTGTCGCGCTTCAGTTTGGCGATCACCGCGTTTTTCAAACCAACTGTGCCGCCCACTGCGGTGTACTTGGTAAAACCGGCGTCAATCGCTTTCTTGGCAGCTTCCTTGATGTGGTCAGGGGTATCGAAGTCGGGTTCACCTGCGCCCAAGCCGATAATGTCTTTACCCTCGGCTTTCAGTTGGGCCGCCTTGGCTGTCACGGCAAGTGTAGGGGAAGGTTTGATCGTAAGTGCGCGATTTGAAAGCATGATTCCGTTGTCTGGGAGTGAAAAAAGAAAAAGTCAAGTCTGGAAATAAAACTAGTTTCCGACGATAATGCAGGATTGGCTTATCACAAAATGCTGCGAAATTTCTGCAGCCATCAGCCCAATGATGCAACTCCGTAATTCTACGGGATTGGCCAGAAGGTTCAACCCGTTGGGTTAATCATTGGCTAAAACCTGTGTGCTTTGTGGTTGCCTCGCATCAAGACTTGCAGTTTAACATGGCCCCTGGATTTATCAGTTACCCCAACAGTCCGTTCGAGCTTTACCAGCCCTATTCCCCGGCTGGAGACCAACCGACTGCGATCGAAAAACTGGTTGAGGGCGTTAACGACGGTGAGGTATTCCAAACCCTGCTGGGTGTAACGGGTTCAGGCAAAACCTTCACCATGGCCAATGTAATAGCCCAAACTGGACGCCCTGCCCTGGTGCTGGCCCCCAACAAAACACTGGCTGCCCAGTTGTATGCCGAAATGCGCGAATTCTTCCCCAAAAACGCGGTGGAATACTTCGTCAGCTATTACGACTACTACCAGCCCGAGGCGTACGTACCCAGCCGCGACCTGTTCATCGAGAAAGACAGCTCGATCAACGAGCACATTGAACAAATGCGGCTTTCAGCCACAAAAAGCCTGCTGGAACGCCGCGATACCATTATTGTTGGCACTGTAAGCTGCATTTACGGCATTGGTGATCCATCCGATTACCACGCCATGATTCTGAGCATTCGCCATGGTGACAAGCTCAGCCAGCGAGACATCCTGAAACGCCTGATCGCCATGCAATACAAGCGCAACGACCTGGATTTCACACGGGGCACCTTCCGGGTTCGAGGCGACACGATCGACGTATACCCAGCCGAACATTCTGAACTGGCGGTTCGAATTGACCTGTTTGATGATGAAATTGACGGTATTCAGCTGTTTGACCCGCTCACCGGTAAAATTCGCCAAAAGCTGCCCCGTTTCACGATTTACCCAAGCAGCCACTATGTGACGCCCCGCGCCACGGTGCTGCGTGCAATTGAAACCATCAAGGAAGAATTGCGCGAACAGCTTGATTTCTTTGTGAAAACCGGAAAACTGGTCGAGGCCCAACGCCTTGAACAGCGCACCCGTTTCGACCTGGAAATGCTGGCCGAACTTGGTTTTTGCAAAGGCATCGAGAACTACAGCCGCCACATGTCAGGCGCAGCACCAGGCGAACCGCCCCCCACGCTAATCGATTACCTGCCCAAAGACGGCTTGATGATCATTGACGAAAGCCACGTCACCATTGGCCAACTGGGCGGAATGTACCGTGGAGACCGCTCCCGCAAGGAAACTTTGGTTAACTTCGGCTTTCGTCTACCATCTGCCATGGACAACCGCCCCTTGCGTTTCGAAGAATTCGAGTCCAAAATGCGGCAAACAGTGTTTGTTTCAGCCACGCCCTCGAATTACGAGAAAGAGCATTCTGGCCAAGTGGTTGAACAAGTGGTGCGCCCCACAGGGCTGATTGATCCTGTGATTGAGGTGCGCCCTGCCACCACCCAGGTCGATGACCTGCTCAGCGAGATTCACGAACGAACTCGCGCTGGCGATCGAGTATTGGTCACAACGTTGACCAAGCGCATGGCCGAAGACCTCACTGATTACCTCAGCGACAATGGCGTGCGCGTGCGCTATTTGCACTCTGACATCGACACCGTAGAGCGCGTTGAAATTATCCGCGACCTGCGTTTGGGTGAATTTGACGTGCTGGTCGGAATTAATTTGTTGCGCGAGGGCTTGGATATTCCGGAAGTGTCCCTAGTTGCAATACTGGATGCCGACAAAGAAGGCTTTTTGCGCAGTGAACGCAGTTTGATTCAAACCATTGGCCGCGCCGCCCGCAACTTGAACGGCAAAGCCATTTTGTATGCAGACCGGGTTACCAATTCCATGGAATTGGCGATTGGCGAAACCACCCGCCGCAGAAACAAGCAAATTGAGTTCAACACGGCCAATGGTATTACCCCACGGGGCGTGAACAAGCAGATCAAGGAACTTATTGACGGCGTGTTCGATCCAAATGCTTCAAGGCAACGCAAGGCCGACAAGGCAATGGAAGTTGCACCGCTGGGTGAAAAGCAGTTGGCAAAAGAAATTAAACGGCTTGAGAAACTCATGCTGGACCACGCGAAGAACCTGGAGTTTGAAAAAGCCGCCCAGGCCCGCGACCAGTTGGGTTTGTTGAAAGAACAGTTGTTTGGCAGCAAGGGCGATTCGAATGTGACATCGCTGGATGCCAAGCGCAGCGCCTGACAAGGTGATGCAACGCGCCATACAGGTTTTAAGAGTTTTACTTTAATGGGTTCAGGACAATAGGAAGCCAATATGAAAAGCAAAGTTTTGTTTGTGTGCATGGGAAACATCTGCCGCTCACCAACAGCGG